>OKXB01000962.1_pt1 | contig 31691 bp, 29 predicted proteins | sample 1601731 | NCBI WGS metagenome assembly OKXB01 (sample SAMN04414077, study PRJEB24778) | human gut metagenome | material: faecal | host: Homo sapiens
TTCTATTGATGCATATGTATTAAAAGTATATCCTCCATACACTGCAAAATCAACTGTTGAAGAAGTAGTACTACTTGAGTTATCTATTACTACTCTTATTCTTTTTGAATAAGTATTTTCATCATACCCTTTTATATACCCTGATGTATTCCATGGTGTTCTATCTGTATACTTTACTACTGCATTTGAAGAAGTTTTATATGCTAAAGTATACTTACTATCTATTTTATTTATACTTGATATTACTATATTATAATAAGTAATACTTCCCTTTGGTACAGTTACTTTACTACCACTTATACTTGATAAATTAGTTTTATCTTCTGTTATAGTTATTCCATAATTTAATTTACTAATTAATAATTCAGTACTTCTATATTTATCAGTACTAAATATAAAAGCACTATAAGAAAGTGTTACTACTATACTAAAAAGCACTAGTATACTTAAAAATACACCATACTTTGTTTTTAATCTTTTTATCACTTTAATCAACTCCTTCAAAAAATTTATCTATTCTTACATTTAATATTTTACTTATTTGATATAAGTTATAGATTGATAAACCTTGAGTACTATTACTACTTTCTAAAGCAGCAATTAAACTCATATGTACACCTAACATTTCACTTAGTTTAGCTTGAGTTAATTTATTTTTATTTTTAGTATTATAAAGTAATCTATACTTCTTTACATTTTTACCTATTAGTTTATTTAGTTCTTGTTTATTCATTATTTCCTCCAACGCAAAAATGGATAGACTTATTCTATCCATATAATTTTATTAGTTTTATTATTTAAGTTAGTTAGAAGAAATAATAACCCCCCCCCATTGTACTTTATTTTGTACTACAAGAGAAATATAACTTAATTTATTCACATAATTATTAGTCATATTGTATATCCTCCTCTATTCTTAAACTAATAAAAGTATAACAAAAAACACAAAAAACATCAAGTACTTTTCAAAATAATATTTTTTTGATAAAATATGTACAGGTGATTTTATGCAAGTAATAGGTATTGTAACAGAATATAATCCATTTCATAATGGACACTTATATCAAATAAAGAAAATAAAAGAAATGTATCCCAACTCAGTTATAATAGTTGCAATGAGTGGTAACTATACAATGAGAGGAGAAATAAGTGTACTTGATAAATGGAATAAAACTAATATAGCTATTAATAATGGTATAGATATAGTTCTAGAAATACCCTTTATATATAGTAATCAATCAAGTGATATATTTAGTTATGCTGCATTAAAAATGTTAAATGAATTTAAAATAGAAAAATTAGTATTTGGTAGCGAAACAAATAACATAGACTTATTATCACTTGCCAGCAGCGTACAAATAGATAACAAAAAATTTGACTCATTAGTTAAAGATTATATGAATAAAGGTTATAACTATCCTAGTAGTATTGGAAAAAGTATATACGAACTAACTGGAATAAAAATCAAAGAAAGTAATGATATTTTAGGAGTAAGCTATATAAAAGAAATACTTAAAAATAAATATAATATTAAACCAATAAGTATTAAAAGAACTAATAATTTTAAAACTAACACTAAAAAAAGTAATATAATAAGTGCTTACGAAATAAGAGAGTTTTTAAATAAAAATGAATCTATTAAAGAATATGTTCCTAATAATGTTACACCATACATTAAAAAAGTTGACTATGAAAAACTATTTAATTTAATAAAATACAAAGTAATAAGTGAAAAAAATTCTCTTAACAAGTATCATTTAATAGATGAAGGAATAGAAAATAGAATATATGAAGGGGTTATAAAGTGTGATAACTATGATGATTTAGTAAAATACATATCTAATAAAAGAGTTACCATAAACAAAGTTAACAGAATACTCATAAATATATTTGTTGGACTAACTAAAGAAGAAGCAAATAACAAAGAATTATCTTATATTAAAATATTAGGTTTAAGTAAGAATGGTAAAAAATATTACTCTAAAATTAAAAAAGATATAAATATTAAAGTATGTAATAAATTTGAAAAAGATATAATGAACACCGAACTAAAAGCAAGTTATTTATATAGTATTATTACTAATGACAAAAGTATCTTTAATAGTGAAATTATAAATCATACTATAACAAAATAAGATGCAATCACGCATCTTATTTTATTACTCTAGATATACTTTCATATTTTAAACTATCATTATTTAGTACTTCTATATTATTTAAATTATTATCTTTAACTTGCCTTATACCATACTCTAAACCAAATATACCATAAGCATTATCTTCATTTTTATAAACGTTACCACCTTTTAAATAAACTAAATAATAATTATTTTCTTTAATATCAACCTTTTTACCTACTGATATATCAACATACTTATACTTATTTAAATTGTTTTTATTTACAGAGTCAATTTTTTCTTTTTCTCCAGTTGTTAAACCATTATAATACTTTTCATAAGAAATAGACCCTCCTAAACGATAAAACTTAACACTTTTATTTTCCTCTAAATTACCTTTATAGCTCTTAATAACAGTCATATTACCATATGTATAAGGTAAAACATACTCATTAGAAATATAGCTATAATTATCTACTCCTGTAATCTCATCAATCTTAACAATGGCGATATAATCAGCTAAACTATAAATAACACCACTATCCGCATAATTATATAAAGTATCAGCTTCACTATTAATTACTAAAACATTATCTTTGACTTCATTACTAGTATTTTCTTTTACATCAGAACTTGCATTTTCCTTGTTTTCACATCCAGTAATCATTACACACGCAAGTAGCAAAATACATAAAAACTTTTTCATTCTTTCATCTCCTTTAATATAAACTATTTAATGTATTATGATCAACTAATTAAACTGTTTGAACTGCTCTTACAGCACCAAGTAGAGACTTTTTTTCATATATGTATACCATCTTTCTAGGATGACTATAGCATAAATGAAAGTAAAAGTCAATTATCAATTAACATTACAATTATAATATATAAAGCATAACCGATTTATTTATATCTTATTTTATTTTAGGTTTAAAGTTAACAGTAACATACCTAATACTCATATCACTTCTTTTTAATTCTTTCTTAATACTTTGTTCTAACTTATAGACTTCATTGATATTAATATTATTTTTTAAAATCAAATCTATTATAGCATCATAGTAGTGTCCATATTTAATTAAAGTAACTCTTCTTATTTTATATAAATTACTTTTAATAATTTCTTTAACAGAATTTATTTTATTATTATCAGTTTCCACTTCTCCTAAAATACTACTAACATTTTTAAGAAGTATTTCTATTCCTACTTTAATACTCATAAAAGCAATAACTACGCTTCCAATAATATCAGCATATTTAAAATACTTATTATCACTTCCTAAGAAAGAAATAAGAATAAATACAAACCCTAAAATAGAATTATACATATCATATCTACTCTCTACTCCATTAGCAAGAACAATATTACTCCCCATTTCTTTTCCTTTTTTTAGTAAATAAGTACTTAATATAAATTTAATAACAATAGTTATTCCAATAACCACTAAAGCACTTTTATTAGGTACTTTTACTTTCCCATTAAATGAAGTAACCATAATACTAAGTCCAAGCCAAATAATAAAGAAACTCATTATAATACTAGTTAAATATTCTATTCTACCATGTCCATAAGGATGTTCTTTATCTGGTTTCTTACTAGAAAGTTTATCTCCTATAAGACCTATAATATCAGTTGACATATCACTAAAAGAATGTACAGCATCTGATATAAGTGTTTTAGAATTACCTAGTACACTTCCAATAAACTTAACTATTGTAAGAAATAAATTAACAATTAAACTTTTTAATAATATTTTAGAACTCATATTTCTCTCCATTCATTTTATATGAATTTATTTAGCATCATACCAATTATCACCAATATCACTTTCAACCTTAAGTGGTACTAATAAAGTGTATGTATTTTCCATAATATTTGTTACTAATTCTTTAGTTACTTCAAGTTCATTCTTAGGTACACTAAACACTAGTTCATCATGAACCTGTACTAACATCTTACTATTTAAGTTTCTTCTTGTTAGTTCTTTATCAATTTCTATCATAGCCTTCTTTATAATATCAGCCCCAGTTCCTTGTAAAGGCGTATTTAATGCTATTCTCTCTCCACTTTTTCTAATAATATAATTAGTATTCTTTAACTCATCTATTACTCTTTTTCTTCCAAACAAAGTTCTAACATATCCATGTTCTTTAGCAAAACTAACAATATTATCCATATACTCTTTTACTTTAGGATACATCATTAAATACTTATCTATATATATTTTAGCCTCTTTAGGAGTTAAATGTAAATTTTCTCCAAGTCCAAAGCCACTAATACCATAAACTATACCAAAAATAACAGCCTTTGCAGTTCTTCTTTGTTCCTTAGTCACTTCATTAATTGGTACATCAAACACATCACTTGCTACTTTAGTATGTATATCTTCTCCAGTATTAAAAGCATTAATCATATTCTCATCTTTAGAAATATGTGCCATTAAACGTAGTTCTATTTGAGAATAATCTGCATCTAATAAAACACACCCTTCTTCTGGTACAAAAGCCTTTCTAATAATTCTACCCTCTTCACTTCTTATAGGAATATTTTGTAAATTAGGAAGTACACTAGAAAGTCTTCCGGTTCTAGTAATAGCTTGCTTATATATTGTATGTATTTTTCCATCTTCTAATATATAACTCTTTAATTTATCAGTATATCCACTCATTAACTTATATAAATTTCTATATTCTAAAATACACTTAATAATTGGATGCATATCATAATATTTTATAAGAGTATCATGATCAGTTGAATACCCATTTTTTCCTTTTTTCTTTCCATGAGGTAAATCTAACTTTTCAAATAAAACTTCACCCATTTGTTTAGCACTTTGTATATTAAATTCACATCCAGCATATCCATAAATTTCCTTAGTTAAATCACTAAGTCTTCTTTCTAAAGAATCATGTAACTCATCTATTACTTCACTGCTAGCCCTTATACCATTTATCTCCATAGTCGCTAAAACACTTACTAAAGGCATTTCTATATCATTAAACAAATTAATCATTTCTTCATCAACAAGTTCATTAATATATTTACTTTTAGTTTCATAAATATACTTACTCTTACTAGATAAAATACTATAAAGTTGTTCATTACTTACTATAACACTATCATTCTTAACTATACTATCATAAAAAGGAATATCATATCCACAAGTATTAGCAATATAAGAAATATCATCTTTAACATTATAATTAAGTAAATATGTTGCTATCATATTATCAAATTTACAATTATTAAGTACTATACCATATCTTCTTAAAAAACATATACTCTTCTTTAAATCATAAGTACTATCTGCATAACTAAATATATCTTTATTCATAATAACAGCATCTTCACTAAGTATATAAGTATCCTCTCCATCATATATAGATAACCCTACAAACTTAGCAGTATGATAGTTTTCATTACTAACTTCTAAATAGAAAGAAAATGGTTTACTTATATTCAATTTATCATTAACTAGTATATAACTTACTTCTTTTCTAGGATTATTAATTACTTCACTATCTAACTTTTTAAGCATACTAAAAAACTCTAAATCTTTATAAATACTCTTTAACTTAGTTAAATTTCTATTCTTTAATTTAATATCATTAAAACTCATGTTAACAGGAACTTCTTTATATATAGTAGCAATTTTCTTACTAAAAAAAGCACTTTCTTTCCCTTCAATTAACTTATCTTTAGTTTTACCTTTAACACTATCTATATTATCATATAAGTTCTCAATAGTATCATATTCATGTAATAAATTAAGTGCAGTCTTTTCACCTATTCCCTTAACCCCAGGAATATTATCTGATGCATCCCCCATAAGTGCCTTTAAATCTATCATTCTAATAGGCTTTAATCCATATGTATCAAAAAATACTTGTTCATTCATTAATATATAATCTTTTTGTTTAAGAAGTTTTACATTTACATCATGACTAATTAACTGAAGTAAATCCTTATCACTACTAACTATAGTTGCATCATACATATCATCTTCATCAGCCATTCTAGCAAATGTACCAATTATATCATCTGCTTCATAATTATCTACTCCTAAACTAACTATCCCCATTGCATCAAGTATATCATAAGCAATTGGAAATTGCTTTAATAAGTCTTTTGGTGTTTCAATTCTTCCAGATTTATATTCAGCATACTCTTCATGTCTAAAGTTTTTACCTTTATCAAAAGCTACTACTACATATTCAGGCTTCTCTTCATTCATAATTTTATTAATCATATTAACAAAACCAAATAAAGCATTTGTAGGAAAATCTTTACTATTCTTCATTAAATTTCCACTATAAGCAGTAGCATAATAACTTCTAAATAACAAATTATTCCCATCAATTAATATTGCACGTTTCATATTTCACATCCTCACTTATTATTGTACCAAAAAATAAGTAACTTAAAAAGATTAAATTACTTATTTCTTAAAATTTATTCCAATTTGTTATATTAGCATCCACTTTCAGTTTTCACTATTTCATAAGGTGTCTCAGGTGATCCATTTCCTGTACTATATTTGATACAAGATTTTAGTGATAGGACTGGACGCACACCTTGAGTGTCGTTGGCGTCTTCGTAGGACAATTTGCCAGGGTAAGCAGAACCGTACACATGGAACACTTGAGCAAGGCTGGCGCTGGTATGCCATCTGTAAGGAGACAACAACCACCAATATTCTGATCCTGTTGAGATACCGTTTGCACTATTATAATAATACCATGGTTTTGCATCTGTAAACCATTGCCCACCTGCAAAAACTACTTCATCTGCTGTCATTAATCCTATTGGGTATGTTAGTTTTCCGTTTCCTGTACTTTTGTCTACTGTGAATTTGTCTTCTATTGTTGCACAGTTATAACTTGGTGTTTTATTTGCTTGTAGTCTTATACGTGCTCCAAAGGAAGTATTATCTAAGGAAGTATTATCTGATGTACTTCTATCATTACAATATACTGCTGTTGTACTTATGTATTTACCATAATTTGTATTCAAATAATCTTTATACCAGTTATCTATTGCTGTTTTTATTGTACTAGAGTTTGTTTGGTTAGTTCTAGCATTTGCTATACTTCCTTGGCTACCATACATATAACTTACATATGCTATATTATCACGACTACTATTAAATTTTGATGTTCCTATATATGCGTCTGTTGCTGTAGTACTTGTTCCATGGTATAAAAGTCTTACACTTCCATCTGAGTTTGTTCTTATTATTCTCCAATACATTGGGTCACCTTTTCTCCAAGGATAAGAACAATTAGTGTTGTAAGAAGATGCTGAATTGCATTCTTCTAGAGTAGTATATTCTTTATATGTCGAAATAGTTGCACTATAATATCCTCTTACTGGTCCATCACTTGCAAATGTTCCAAACTTTACCCAGTTATCTGTTGCATTTCCAGCAAAATAATATACTGTTTTACTGTCTTCTGTAGAAGTATATAATGTTTTTGTATTATTATCTGTTAAAACTTTACTAAAGTCTGTTCTTGTTAATACTGTTGATTTATCTGCAAGTAATTGACTTAAAAGCGTAAGTTGTTCTGTTCCTTCAGTTATAAATAACTTTCCACTTAATGTTTTACCCATATCTTCACTTTGATTAGCACTCTCAACGTTTGAATATTTAAATTCAACTGTATAAGTTTGAGTTACTCCTACATCTATACTTGCACTATAAGCTAGTATGGTGTCAGTTGCTGTTTCACTCTTTGGTACATCTTGAAACTCAGTCATATTGTATCCACCATTAGTACTAGTTATTTTATATTGTAAGTATCCATTAGTTACAAAAGTATTTACTAAGTCTTGTATAACTATATTATATTTGTAAGTTTCATTACTTTTATTTTCTATAGTAAATGTTTTGGTATCACTCCATCCTGGTTCAATGTTACTTCCAGATATTGCTCCATCACTATCAGTAAATATTATTTTTAAGTCAGCACTACTTACTGAAACATCTTTTCCCTTTCCTATTATTTGTGCTGTAAAGTATGCTAGTGTTACACTAAGTACTACTACTAGTAAACTAGCAACTACTAATATTGTTTGTTTTTTTTGCATATATTTTTCCTCCTATTATTACATAACAAAAAATGGGTAGACTCATTCTATCCATTTATTTCATGCAAAAAACTATTTACTTTTAAGTTAGTTAGAAGATATAATAACCATACCCCATTTAGTACTTTACTTTGTACTAAAGAGAAAGAAATATAACTTAATTTATTTACATAATTATTAGTCATATTTTGTGTCCTCCTTCTACCTTAAACTAAACTAATTTTAGCATTATCACATAAATAAGTCAAGCGATAATTGACTACTTTCTGGCATATCGTCAAGTGCACCAAGTCCTCTTAGTTTATCAATCAATGTTTGACTGACTTTTCCTCTCATTTGTAAGTCTTCAATACTTATAAATGCACCTTTATTTCTTTCTTCAACAATTTTCTTTGCAGCAACATCTCCCATTCCATCAAGTGCTATAAATGGTGGAATAAGCCCTTTTTTATCAGGTGTAACTTTAAACATCAAAGCATCACTTTCAGTAATACTAATATTTGTAAAATAGAAACCTCTTTCTATCATTTCATTACACATATATAAACTTGATAATGTATCATCTTCTTTGTTAGATCTATCAAATCCTTTACTCTCCAAAAGTTCTATTTGTGCTTTTACAGAGTTTAAACCATTTTTCATTGCATTTATATCAAATGAGTGCTCACGAATACTTAAGTAAACTCTATAGTAATATATTGGATGATATAGTTTAAACCAAGCAACTCTTATACCATTGATAACATAAGCAGCAGCATGGGCTTTAGGAAACATGTACTTGATTTTTTCACAACTCTTTATATACCACTCTGGTACTTTATGTTCATTAAGAAGTGCCTTATATTCAACCCATTTTTCAGGTTCTTTTCCTACTTTACCTTTACGAATAAACTCACTCATTTTAAATGATTTACCTTTATCAATTCCACAAGATATAAAGTAGTTCATTATATCGTCACGACAACCAATTACCTTAGAAAATTCACAAGTTCCATCAAGTATTAAGTCTCTAGCATTTCCATTCCAAACGTCAGTACCATGAGATAATCCTGATATCTTAATTAAGTCTGCAAACTTCTGTGGCTTAATTTCTTGAAGCATGTTTATTACAAAGTTTGTACCAAATTCTGGTACACCAAGAGTACCTGAGTAACATTTAATTTGTTCTCTAGTAACTCCTAAGGCTTCAGGACTATTAAACAAGCTTATTACTCCTCTGTCATCCAAAGGAATATCGTTTATATCTATTTTAACATCATCACTTAAATACTTTAATACAGTTGGATCATCGTGTCCAAGTATATCTAATTTAAGTACATTTTCTTCAATATCATGGAACTCAAAATGTGTTGTAAACCAAGCTGCTTCTGTATTTTCAGCAGGATATTGGTATGGTGTAAAATCAAATACATCTTTATAGTCAGGTATAACAATAATTCCTCCAGGGTGTTGTCCACTAGTTCTTTTAATACCTGTAATACCTTTTGCAAGACGTTCAATTTCACATCTTCTCATAGTAATACCTTTATCTTCAGCATACCCTTTAACAAAACCATATGCTGTTTTTTCAGCAATTGTTGAAACTGTTCCAGCACGATATACATTCTTTTCACCAAATAATACTTTTGTATAGTTATGAGCTTCAGCTTGATATTCTCCACTAAAGTTAAGGTCTATATCAGGTGTTTTATCTGCATTAAATCCTAGGAATGTTTCAAACGGAATATTTTGTCCTTGTCTTTTCATAAGAGTACCACACTCACAAGTTCTTTCTGGTAAGTCAAATCCAGAGTCATAGTCGTTTACTAATGGAACTCCGTCTATTTCAAATAAACTTTTTTTACAGTTAGGGCACACATAATGTGGAGGAAGTGGGTTAACTTCAGTAATACCACAGAATGTTGCAACCAATGATGATCCTACACTACCACGAGATCCTACTATATAACCATGCGCATTTGAGTTTTCAACTAGTCTTTGTGCAATCAAATAAATAACATCGTATCCACCATTTATAATACCAGTAAGTTCTTTATCGAGTCTTGTTGCAATTATCTCCGGAAGTTCTTCCCCATACAACCTATGAGCATTTCCATAAACAGTATCTTTTATTATTTGAACTGAGTTTTCCATTCTAGGTGGGTTAAGTCCAGGTTTGACAATTTCTACAGTACCAAACATATCAGCAACTTTATTAGAGTTAGTTACTACAATTTCATAAGCTTTTTCTTCAGGCAAAAAGTCAAACTCTTTTAACATTTCATTAGTAGTCATTAAGTATGCATTAGGTATAGTTTTAATACTTGGCTTATTTAGTGGATGTAAGCCTCCACCAGACTGTTTAGTTCTAACAAGTATTTCTCTATATATATTGTCTTCTGGATCAAGTGTATGCACGTCCCCTGTTGCTACAACCATTTTTCCTATCTTATCAGCACATCTTATAATCTTATTAATTAAAGCATACAAGTCACTCTTACTAGACACTTCACCACTTTCAACCAAGAATTCCATTATACTAGGTGGATTTATTTCTATAAAGTCATAATACTTCATTATTTCCATTAACTCTTCTTCAGTATTTCTCTTAGCCGCTTCAAATACTTCACCGAACACACACCCTGAACCTAATATCAAACCTTCTCTAAATTTGTTAAGCAAACTTTTTGGTGTTCTAGGAGTTTTATAGAAATACTCAGTTGTAGCATAACTTATTATTTGGAACATATTTCTAAGTCCTATATTATTAATTGCATAACATGTTAAATGGTAAGGTCTGTTATTTTTAAAAGCTAAAGTTGGATCAACCATATTTCTTAAATCACTTATTGTTTTATAATTACTTCCTAAATTAGAAATCATCTTCCAAAATACTAAAGCAGTCCCCTCAGCATCATAGTCAGCACGATGGTGACCCGACTCATCAAAGTGCACTCCATATCTTTTAGACAAAGCAGTTAAATTATGTTTTGCACTATCAGGGTTTTGTGCTTTACTTATTTCCATAGTATCAATTACTACATTAGAAAATTCCCCTAAATTATATTTTTTATAAGCACTTTCCATAAATGATATATCAAATCTAGCATTTTGCGCTACCATTGGTAAATCACTAATCCATTCTTTAAATCTCTTGGTTACATTTTCTTCATTATCTTTATCCTTTAACATCTCATCAGTTATATTAGTTAAATTAACTATTTCACTTCTCAAGTTCATTCCAGGATTAATTAATTCATCAAATCTATCAATAATTTCCCCATTTTTAATTTTAACAGCACCAATTTCTATCATTTGATCTCCTGCTGTAGCATTAAAACCGGTTGTTTCTGTATCAAATACAACGTAAGTACTCTCTAGTAATGGATAATCACTATCTTTGTTTATTATTAATACTTCGTCATCCACTACAAAGAGTTCTACTCCAAAATATACTTCCAAGTCTTCTTTAGCCTTATATACTTTAGGAAAACATTGTATACCATTTTTATCAGTTATACCAATACCTCTCATACCTAAACTTCTTACTTTTTTAAGTAATTTCTTAGGCTCAATTAACCCATCCATTTGACTCATTGTAGTATGACAATGTAATTCTACTCTTTTAACTTCAGCATCATCTACCCTTTTAACAGTATTTCTATCAAATGTTTCAATATCTCTAATATTAAATACTAACTCTCCAGCAAAAGTATCATTTTTTACATACCCCTTCATTTTATACCAAGATCCTTCAGTAACTCTTTTCATTAAAGTTTTAGTAATTTCTTTATCTTTAGTAAATACTTTTGCAAACAAACTATCAGTGTAATCACTTATCTTATATGTAATTATATTAAACCCTTTAGCTGTTTCTTTAAGTTCCACACCAAAAACAAATACTTCTATAGTAACATCATTCATTTCGGCAATTATATTTTTAAGTTCAAAAGTTTTACCTTTAATTTCATTACCAAATATCAAAGTACTCTCTTTCTTTTCTAAATTAACATCACTTGCTTTATAATCACTTTGTTTAATAAGTAAAGATGCTTCATTCTTTTTCTCTTCATCAAGTACACCTTTTACTTCTAATCCAAGATAACCCATTCTTCTTAAAAATGCAGTTAATTTAGGTTTAATATCATTAATTTTATCTAACTCTACATTATTAGATACTTCTATATTTATAATATTATCATTTATTTTAATATCTTCTTCTTTAATACTAGTTAACATAGGACACTTTTCTTGATATTTTTTAAATATATAACTAACATAATCATTTAGATATAAATTACTATCATGTTTAAATACATAATAAACTCTTCTAGCTTCTTTAATACTTTCACTAAGAGTACATATAGTATCAAATAATTTAACACCTATCATCTTAGGTAAAGTAATATAAAGAGTCCAACTTAAGTCAGAATTATCTACTACTACATTTTCTAACTTAGCCCCTTCAAAACTATTCATAAGTTCATTACTTAAATTTATTTTATTAAAATATCTTACTAATTTACTGTCCATGATAATACTCCTTTTCTATAATTATTATATCAGTTATATTTCTTAATTTAAAGTATTGACTTTTACTTTTTGATAAAATTATTTATCAACTGTTGACTTGCACTGACATATTATGTATAATGTAAGTGTAAGGAGGAAAAGAAAATGAATAACACGAATTTAACTATTCGAATTGACAGTAACTTAAAAAAAGAAGCAGACAATTTATTCAAAGAGTTAGGAATTAATATCTCATCAGCAATTACATTATTTCTAAAACAGTCAGTTAGAGAAAAAGCTTTGCCATTTGATGTAGCTGTCAAAGAAGAAAAACCATCAAGAGAAATGAAAAAGTTATTAAAAGAAATAAAAAATATTGAGGATGGTAAATCAAAATTGTATGACAATTTAGACGAATTATGGAAGGACTTGAAGATATGACAGAATTAAAATATAAAATAACTTACACATCTAAATTTAAATCACAATTAAAAAAACTAAAAAAACAAGGTAAGGATTTGAAAAAAGTAAAAAATATTATAGAAAAACTTGCTAAAGGAGAAAAATTAAATTATTCCTATAAAGATCACAAACTTATAGACAATAATTATTTTCATAATTGCAGAGAATGTCATGTTGAACCAGACTGGCTACTCGTTTATCAAATAAATAAAGACAAATTGATAATATATTTTATAGAAACCGGTAGCCATTCTGAAATATTATTTAGATAACATATTTGTGAGTATATAAAAATAGATAAGTGATGATCACTTATCTATTCATTTTATCAAATTTCTTAAAAGCATCATTATTAGTTAAATCAGTTTTACTAAGTGCTTCAAACAAATCTTTTTGTTCTCTAGTTAATTTATTAGGTAAAACTAAATTAAGTACAATATAAAGGTCTCCTATTTTTCCAGTTCTAGCATTTTTTATACCTTTACCCTTAGCCCTTAACACATCACCTGTTTGACTTCCAGAAGGTATTTTAAGTTCTATTTCACCATCAATAGTTTTAATAGTTCTCTTTCCACCTAATATTAGTTCAGTAACAGTAACAGGTAAATCTATATACAGATCATCTTTTTCACGCTTATAGAATGAACTAGGACTAACTGTAAACTCAATATATAAGTCACCATTACTCGCACCATTTATTCCAGCTTCACCTTTACCACTCATACGCACTCTGTCTCCTGTATCAACTCCTCTTGGAACTTCTACAGTATAAGTTTTTCTTTGTTTAATTTTACCACGCCCAGAACAAGTTCTACACTTAGTTTTAAAACTATATCCACTTCCTCCACAATTTGAGCAAGTTACTCTTGATCTTATTGCACCAAATATTGTATTTTGAGTTTTCTCTGTAACACCTCTACCATTACAATAAGGACAAGTTTCTTTATCAAATCCCCCAAGTCCATTACAGTCTGGACAACTTTCTACAACATCTAAAGTAATATCCTTCTTAGTACCAAGTGCTGCTTCCATAAAGTCAATTTTCATTTCATATAATAAATCTGAACCACGTCTAGAAGAAGTACCTTTTGATTGTCTACCACCAAATAAGTCTCCCCAACTAAATGAAGAAAAATCATTTCCTCCAAACATATCTTCAAACATATCCGAAAAATCAAATCCACTAAAGTCGTATCCTCCACGGCCACCATTAGCACCTGGATTATCAAATGCATCAAATCCATATTTATCGTATTTAGCTCTTTCTGTAGGATTACTTAATACTGCATAAGCCTCCTGTGCTTCTTTAAACTTTTCAGCACCACCTTCTTCTTTACATACATCTGGATGGTACTTTTTTGCAAGACGTCTAAAAGCGCTTTTAATTTCATCAGCACTAGCACTCTTACTAACACCTAATACTTCATAGTAATCTCTCTTATTCATAGTTACTCCTTTATCTAAGAACAAGTAGACTAGTTACTTTACTAGCCTACTTTTTAATAATTATTTTTCTTCAAAGTTTGCTTCTTTTACATTATCATCACTACTTGTATTTTCATTAGATGTTTGTTCCTCTTTAGAACTATTTTGTGCTTCTTGAGAAGCCTTTGCTGCTTCTTCATATACTCTAGAACTTAATGCCATAGCCTTTTCAGCAAGTTTATCTTTACTAGATTTAATTTCTTCAATATTTGAGCCTTCCATTGCTTTCTTAGCTTTATCAATTAAATCATTAATTTCAGTTTTTTCACTTTCAGTTACTTTGTCACCTAAATCTTTGATAGCTTTTTCAGCAGTAAATATCATTTGTTCAGTTTCATTTTTAACTTCTGCTTCTTCTTTTCTCTTAGCATCTGCTTCTTTATTTGCTTCAGCCTCTTTCATCATCTTATCTATTTCTTCTTCAGTAAGGTTAGTACTTGAAGTAATAGTTATCTTTTGTTCTTTATTTGTACCTAAATCTTTTGCTTTAACATTAACTATTCCGTTAGCATCTATATCAAAAGATACTTCAATTTGTGGTACTCCTCTTGGTGCTGGTGGAATATCTGAAAGTTGGAATCTTCCAAGAGTCTTATTATCAGCTGCCATTGGTCTTTCACCTTGTAATATATGAATATCAACTGCAGGTTGATTATCTACGGCTGTACTAAATACCTGACTCTTTGTTGTTGGAATTGTTGTATTTCTTGGAATTAATACAGTCATTACGTTACCAAGTGTTTCAATACCTAAACTTAATGGTGTAACATCAAGTAGTACTAAATCTTCAACTTCTCCAGTTAAAACTCCACCTTGAATAGCAGCACCCATTGCAACAACTTCGTCTGGGTTAACTTCTTTACTTGGTTCTTTACCAGTTTCACGTTTAACAAGTTCTTGTACACATGGAATACGTGTTGATCCACCTACAAGCAATACTTTATCTAAGTCACTTGAACTAAGGTTAGCTTCTTTTAAAGCATCTTTTACTTGTTTAGTTGTGCTTTCTACTAAATCTCTAATTAAATCTTCAAATTTAGCCCTAATTAATGTAATATCTAAGTGTAATGGACCATTAGCACCTTGTGTAATAAATGGTAAACTAATATTAGTTGTAACAGCACTACTTAAATCTTTCTTAGCTTTTTCTGCAGCATCTTTAAGTCTTTGAAGTGCTAACTTATCAGTGCTTAAATCTATACCATTTTGCTTTTTAAATTCTTCTACTAAGTAATCAATTACTTTTTGGTCAAAATCATCTCCACCTAGTTTATTATTACCAGCTGTAGCAAGTACTTCATACACTCCATCACCTATTTCTAGAACAGATACATCGAATGTTCCTCCACCTAAATCATATACTAATATTTTTTGATTCTTGTCTTGTTTATCAATACCATAAGCAATTGCTGCAGCAGTAGGTTCGTTTATTATTCTTTCTACTTCTAAGCCTGCTACTTTACCAGCATCTTTTGTAGCTTGTCTTTGTGCATCATTAAAGTATGCTGGAACAGTAATAACTGCTTTTGTAACTTTATCATTTAAATAAGCTTCAGCATCTTTCTTTAACTTCATAAGAATTTGGGCACTTACTTCTACTGATGTTACGTCTTTTCCATTAACATGGAATTTATGGTCAGTTCCTATATATCTCTTGTTACTTCTTACAACGTCACTACTAGTAATAGCTTCGTTTTTAGCAACAGTACCTACTTTAATTTCTCCATTCTTATAACTTACTACACTTGGTGTAGTTCTCTCTCCTTCAGCGTTTGTAATAACGCTTGCTTTACCACCTTCTAATACTGCAACACATGAGTTTGTAGTACCAAGGTCTATTCCTATAATTTTACTCATAATTAATCATTCCTCTCTTTTCTATATATTATTTTTAAATTTTTTATCGCGTCTTTCTTTAAAAAGTCGCTTTCATCACTCTTAAAGTCTTTTAATGGAAAACATTCTTCAATAAGTTTAAGTATTTCATCCATAGTATATCCGTTACTTTTAAGTTCTCTCATTTCAAGAAGTAATCCTATACTCATGTCTCTTACTTCTTCTTTATTTAAGTAGTATAACTCTTCTATACTCATTGTATAAGGACCAATCATACCACCAAACAATAAAAACTTATAAATATTATCCATAAACTACCTCTTAAGTGTTTTTAATGTACTTTGTATTAAGTTAGTTCTAGTTAATTCATCTAAGCAATTAAAATGTTTACTCTTATTATAACTAGTTACTTCTTCTATTATTTCTTCATATGTTTTACCATCATTTTCTAAGCTTACAACATACAACATTAAATCTAACTTTGCATTACTATATAACTTATCAAAATCAACTACTTCTTTTTTAGCTTCTTCAATTAAATAAGAATTTTTAACAAACTCAGGAAACAACAGAGTTCTCATAACATCTTTTTTGCTCATTACTTATTTACCTTTACCATTGCTGGCCTTACAAGCTTATCCTTATAAGTATATCCTTTCTTTAATACTTCTAAAACTACATTTTCAGGCTTAGTTTCATCATGTTCAGTTAGTACTGCTTCAGAAATACTAGGATCGAACTCTTTACCTTCAACATCAATTGGTTTTACTTCCATTTCATCTAGTAAACCAATAAGTCTTGTATAAATCATTTTAAAACCTTTTAAGAAATTACTTACTTCATCAGATAAATCATTATCATCCATCATTATTGCTCGTTCAAAGTCATCAGTTACATCTAAGATCTTTTTGATTAGCTTTTCTCCATCATATTTTAAAAGACTAGCTTTTTCTTTATCAGTTCTTGCCATATAATTAATGAATTCTGCTTGAGTTCTTTTATTTTTATCTTCTAATAAACTAACCTTTTCTTTAAGCTCATTTATTTCATTATACAGTTTTTCACTTTTATTTTCTTTTTTAGGTTTATTCTTCTTATTTTCGTCACTCACCACTATCACCTTTCTTTTCTATCTCACTTTTAATATATTCAAGTAAGTTCAAAACTCTTTCATAGTCCATTCTCTTAGGCCCTATTATTGCAAGAGTTCCTTCTTTACCAAGTGCTTTATATTTAGTTTTAATAACAGTTACATTATCATCAAGTGAAGTCTCTTTTCCAATATATACCTTAACCTCATCTGTACTCTCTTCAATTTTACTAACTAAATCTTTGTTTTCAAATTTACCTATAATATTTTTAATATCATCAACTGTACTAAATTCCGGTTGTTTTAATATATTGCTTTTTCCTTCCCAATGAACATCTTTTTCACTTTGAAAGTTACTTAATGCCTCATAGAAAGCATTATAGAGAACCTCATAGTTTTTAACATAATTACCTATTATTGGTTTAATCTCAAACTCTAGTTTAGCACTAACATCATTTATTGGAGTCCCTTTAAGCATCTTATTAAGAAGTTCACTAGTCTTACTAACTTCTCTAGCCTCGACAGACTTTTCTAAATTAATAGTCTTGTTTTCAACATGACCCTTATCAGTTACTACTATAGCCACAAGTTTGTTTTCATTAATTGGTATTACTTCTACTTTTTCAAGATTATTCTCTTTAGAAGCACTACCTAAAACTACTGAAGTATAATTAGTAATATCACTAATTATCTCTAAGCTCTTAGTAATTGCATCATTTAAATCTAATTCCCTATTAGAAAATATAGTTTGAAGTTTTAACATATCACTTCCACTTATTTTCTTAGGTTCCATTAAATGATCTACATAATACCTATATCCCTTTTCACTAGGAATACGTCCAGAAGAAATATGTTGCTTTTCTAAGTATCCCATGTTTTCTAAAAGAAGCATATCATTTCTTAAAGTTGCACTAGAACACTTAAACTTCTTAGTAAGTGCTTTACTTCCAATAGGATGAGCAGTTTTAATATATTCATTACATATTGTTTTTAATAATTCACTAAGACGTTCACTTAACATATTTACCTCCTTAGCACTCTTTTCTTACAAGTGCTAACACTATTATACTATGCAGAATTAGCAAAGTCAATACCAAAGTGCTAATAATTTAATAAAATTTACCTGAAATTTTGTCAAAGAAAAAAAGATACTTTTTTCAAGTATCTTAGCACCCACTTGTAGTTTCTTTTATTGTGTATGGATTGCCTGCTGTTCCGTCTCCACTTGAGTATTTAACACAAGATTTTAAGCTTATTGCTGGGCGTACAACCGCTAGGTTACCCACTAAAGCTTGTACCAAACTGCCAGGGCTGTCAGAGCCATGGACCCCCCAAACGCTCACACCAAACATTCCCAAGTAGTAAGGAGTAAGAGACCAAGTGAGATTACTTCCTGTAATACTCTCTCCATTAGCATTTGTATAATACCATGCATATGGTGCAGTTAATTTTGTACTTACTTGGCCTCCTGCATAGCTTACTTCATCCGCTGTCATTAAAGCTATTGGGTAAGTAAGTTTGGCTTCTGTGTTATTTATACTGAACGCATCTCTCATGTTTGTACAATTATATGTTGGTTGTTTATTTGTACTTATTCTTTCATCTGATGCATAAAAGAAAGACGTTGTTGAATATTTTTCTCCACTCTTAAGTTCCCTGTCGTTGCAATATACTGCATTGCTACTTAAATACTTTGTATAAACAATTAAATTATTTTGATACCAAGTATCTATATAAGTTTTTATTGTACTATCATTTTCATTTGTTCTATTACTTTCTAATGTTCCGCTTGTCCCATATTTGTACCCTACATACATTGGGTCTTTAATTGTTTTAGTGAATTTACTTTTTCCAATATAACCCTCAGTTATATCATAACTTGTTCCTGAGTATAATAATCTTACACTTCCATCTGCATTTGTTCTTATTATTCTCCAGTACATTGGATCGCCTTTTTTCCATGCATAAGAACAATTAGTGTTATAAGAAGATGCTGAATTACATTCTTCTAGAGTAGTGTATTCTTTAAATGAAGTACTATTTGCACTATCATATCCTCTTATTGGTCCATCACTTGCAAATATTCCAAACTTTACCCAGTTATTTGTTGTATTTCCTGCATAATAGTATACTGTTGTATCTGTAGTATTATGTACATTCTTTTCTGTTGCTGTAAATAATGTTCCTGTTGTATTATTTGTAAATACTGCATCATATGTATCTCTTGTGTTTCTTGTTGGGTTGTCTCCCATTATTTGATAACCTAAAGTACCTTTTTCATATCCTGCATATATGTCTTCTGTTCCTTCAGTAATAAATAACTTTCCACTTAATGTTTTACCCATATCTTCACTTTGGTCTACACTTTCATCGTTTGAATACTTAAATTCAACTGTATAACTTTGTGTTACTCCTACTGGAATACTAACACTATAAGCTAGTATTGTATCTGTTGCTACACTAGACTTTGGTACATCTTTAAACTCAGTCATATTGTATCCACCATCTGTACTAGTTATTTTGTATTGTAAGTATCCTTCAGTTACAAAATTATTTACTAAGTCTTGTATAACTATGTTATATTTGTAAGTTTCATTACTTTTATTTTCTATAGTAAATGTTTTAGTTACATTCCACTTACCTGGTTCTATATTAGACCCACTTATACTTCCATCACTATCAGTAAATATTATTTTTAAGTCAGCACTGTTGATGGTAACATCTTTTCCCTTTCCTATTATTTGTGCTGTAAAGTAAGCTAGTGATACACTTAGTACTACTACAAGTAAGCTTACTATTACAAGTGTTAATTGTTTCTTTTGCATATTTAATGCTCCTTTCTTTTTAAGATACGAAAAAAATGGGTAGAGTTATTCTATCCATTTAATTGCACATGAAAAACTATAGTTATTTATATTATTTAAATAACCCCCCCCCATTTAGTACTTTATTTTGTACTAAAGAGTTAATTTTCATGTACACCACTTCCTATCTTTATTACATAATTAATGATATCAAAAAAAGATACTTTTTTCAAGTATCATTACATAGTTTTTGTTAAACTTTTCCCTTTAATAGCTTTTTCTACATCTAAAGTGTATTCTTCCATAGTTATACCAAACTCGCTCTTTATATAATCTTTATTCTTAGTATCTACTATACCATAAGCATAATTGTAAGTTAAAGTTGTGATAATTGTATCACCAAATTCGTTTGATATACTAAGTATTTTGTTATCTTTAGTTAGTGTAATGTATGCTGTTTTACCTAGTTTTAATTTCTTTGAAGCACCAAAAGCATTTGACATGAAGTCACACTCTCTTGAATAGTTTACCACACTGAAAGCATAACCTTTAGTGCAGTCTACCATAAATGCATAAGTTATACAATTATCTGATGAGTATATTTTTTGTATCTTAGTTTCAATAAGTTCCATAAACTCCCCTCCCTTCAATATTAATATTCACAATTTCCTGGTGTTCTAGGGTATGGTATAACATCCCTAATATTTTCTACACCAGTGATATATATAAGTAATCTTTCAAATCCCATTCCAAAACCTGAATGAACACATCCTCCAAATCTTCTAAGATTTAAATACCACTTCATATCTTCTTCTTTCATACCTAGTTCAGTCATTCTTCTAACTAATTTAGTATAGTCTTCTTCTCTTTGACTTCCACCCATTAATTCTCCTGCTCCAGGTACTTCTAAATCAACTGCTGCAACAGTTTTACCATCAACATTTTGTTTCATATAGAATGCTTTTATATCTTTAGGCCAATTAGTAATAAATACTGGTCCATTAAAGTATTCTGTTATATATTTTTCATGTTCTTTTGCAATATCTTCTCCGTATTCAGGAGTAAACTCCCATTTAACATTAGCCTGTTTTAAAATAGTTATTACTTCTTCATGTGTAATTCTAGTAAAATGACTATTTACTAATTTATTTAATTTTTCAAGTAATCCTTTTTCAACAAATTTATCAAAGAAAGCCATTTCATCTTTAGCATTATCTAATACATATTTAACAACATATTTTAGCATACTCTCCATTACATCCATATCATCATTTAAATCCATAAATGCCATTTCAGGTTCTATCATCCAAAATTCATTAGCATGTGTTTTAGTGTTTGAGTTTTCTGCTCTGAAAGTTGGTCCAAATGTATAAACTTTCTTATATGCAAGTGCAAAAGTCTCAGCTTCAAGTTGTCCTGATACTGTAAGGTTAGCTTGCTTACCAAAGAAATCTTTAGAGTAGTCTACTTTACCAGTACTTGCTACTTTATTTAAGTCAAGTGTAGTTACTTGAAACATTTCTCCAGCTCCTTCACAGTCACTAGCTGTTATAAGTGGTGCATGAAAGTAAACAAACCCTCTTTCTTGAAAATATTTATGTATGGCAAAAGAAGCTATACTTCTTACCCTAAAAACTGCATTAAATAAGTTTGTTCTAGGTCTTAAATAAGCAATTTCTCTTAAAAACTCTCTAGTAGGTCTACCTTTACTTTGTAATGGATAGTCTGTATCTACATCTCCTAAAACAGTTATTTCAATTAACTTAATTTCATACTCTTGACCAGCACCTTCACTAAGTATAACAGTTCCTTTTACTTCTATACTACTTCCTACTTGTACTTTAGAAGCAACTTGATAAATATCATCATCGCTAGTATAAACAACTTGTACTCCTTTAAAACTAGTTCCATCATTTAAATCAATAAAACCTAGTGTTGACTGATCTCTATTACTCCTAACCCAACCATCAATTATAACTTCAGTATCTAATAATTCTTTATATTTTAAATTTAACTCTTTTACATCAATTTTCACAATTTTTTCTTCCTTTCTTGATCTAACTCAATTATATCTCCTATAATTCTTCTTAAATACTTATACTCTCTTTCTTTCTCATAAATATCTGACTCAAAAGCCGAAGCAACAAGTGCATCTCTCATATATTTATAAGTGTTTTCATGTTTAAAGAAATTAACATCAAACTTAATATCATAACTATTTAAATAAGTTCTTAAAAATACCAAACAAGTTCTAGTATTACCTTCTCTAAAAGGATGTACTTTCCATAAATCACTTATTAAGGAAGTTACAAAATCTTTCTGCATTTCAATATCTAAACTAAGTAAATCAGTATTTCTAAGTATTTCAAATATCTCATTTAATTGGTAATCAATTTCACTTGGTTTAGCATATTCTACAGATTCATAAGCAAGTACTCTTTCTTGTTTATATATTTATATAGTCCTATATTTACCTGCAAAAGAATATACATCACTAAATAAATATTTATGTAATTCTAAAAAATAATCTTTACTACTTTCAAAATACATATTATTAAATATTTCATGTATTCTAGTAATAACTATATCACTCTCTGCTTGCTTTAATTTATTATTATCTTTAATATTTAATAAATTTTTAAGCACTCCTGTATTACTGTCAATATACGGATCACTCTTCTCCATAGTACTCCTTTAATTTTTCTACAATTTCCTCTTCAGTAATTAATCCTTTTCTTTGTTCTTCTATAAGTTCCCTTAAAAAACAACTTCCAGAACATCCATCACATTTATTAATCTCTTCACTAACAATCCATTCTAAATCATTAAAATTGTTATTATTATTATTATCATTATTATCGTCTGTCATACTAGTCACTTCCTTTAATGATAATATTATACTACATTTTCATAAAAGAAAAAAGAGTTAATTTTCATAAGTTTTTTAACGTATTTTTAAATAATTTACAAAATAAAAAAAGAAACATTACTTTTTAATGTATCTTAAAATTTGACTATTAGTCTCATCTATCATTTCTAATAAATATTCATGAGTTATACCACATTCAAACCTTTGTTGTACACCGAGTTTTTCTTTTATAATATGAAAGTATTCTTTATCAATTTCATTAATATGAGTAGCAACTTCTTTAAAAAGTTCTTCTCCCACATAATTCTTTTTAACTGTTTCTTCAAGCATAATTGGTCCATATATATAATAGAAATCATTTACTAACCAATCTAAATATGTTACATCATATTCTTTTAAATCACTATTTAATAAATACATATACTTATCTTTAGTTAAATTATAGGCATACACAAAATTATTTACTAAGCCATTTTTCATTGTTATGTTTTCACATTTATATATAAATAATTTTTCCACCAAAACCACTTCCTAGATAAATTATAGCATAAGAAAAGTGTTTATTCAACAACATAAACACTTACTTTTTTCTTATCTTTTCCTAATCTTTCATATTTAACTATTCCATCAACTAATGCAAATAATGTATGATCCTTACCCATTCCACAGTTAGTACCTGGATATATTCTAGTTCCTCTTTGTCTATAAATAATAGAACCAGCAGTAGCCTTTTGACCATCAGCTAATTTAGCACCAAGTCTTCTACCAGCAGAGTCACGTCCATTTTTAGTTGAACCAACACCTTTATGGGATGCGAATAGTTGTAAATCTAATTTTAAAAATTTCACTATTTATTCCTCCTTAATTGTAATGTTTTTCTTGTAGTCACTTTCTATATCTTTAAGAGTTCTAACTAAGTTTTCTAGTAATTTATTAGTTATTTCACTTTCATTTATATTAGTTAATATAAATGGGTCACTCTCGTTATAAGTAATGCTTTTCTTATCAAAAGATAAACAAGCATTGATAGTTACAGTAAGCGACGTACTTACTCCCGCACACACAATGTCTTTGCCGTATTCATCATACTTTGCATGTCCAGATAATATTATTTCTTTTATAAAATTATTTTTTCTTTTAACATTAACTTTAATCATACTAACCAACTATTTTCTTAATTTCTATTTTAGTGTATGGTTGTCTATGACCTTTAGTTACTCTAGAAGATTTAGTTTTATTTTTATATTTAAATACTCTTATCTTCTTTTGTTTTCCATGTTTTAAAACTGTTGCAGTAACACTTGCACCTTTAACAGTAGGTGTTCCAACTTTTCCATCAACATATAATACTTCATTAAATTTAACATCAGAATTAACTTCATTATCAAGTTTTTCTACATATAAAGTATCTCCTTCAGTAACTAAATATTGTTTACCACCAGTTACGATAATTGCTTTCACTTTACATACCTCCTTCATTTTTAAGACGCGCCATTTAGGTAAGTATCACACTTTTGTTAACCTATTCTGTGCGGTTTACAAGGAAAGACTTCTTACAAACGAATTTATTGTACCATAGATAACTAAGAAATGCAAGCAAAAAGCAATGATCAGGCCATTTTTAAATTAAAAATTCAAAGAATGAGTTTACTTTATAAGCAAAATATGGTATTATAAGTACATAAATTAATTAACGCACGCAAGTTTACGCCGATATTTATTATCTAGCGTTGGCGCGGGGTTAATTGATTTTTTTATTTTAAGAAAATCCAATTTTATTATTTACAAAAGAAATAAAATATGGTACTATTAGTACATAAATTAATTAACGCACGCAAAACTTGCCCCGATATTTATATCCAGGGTTCAGACGCGGGGTTAATTAATTTTTTTATGTCTAAAATATCATATAAATATTTTTTAGTATTAGCGTCATTTCTTATTAATACAACCGCTTCATATATATTTTCTTTTACATCATCTTTAATACTAAAAACTATTTTGTACCTATAAAATCCATATTTAGCATCTTTAACATGCTTTGCTTTCTTATAATTTACAAACCTTCTATCAAAAGAATTACTAATAATTTCCTTCAAGTATTTACTTAATATGCCTTTAACCTTTTTATTTTCTGCATCCAATTTCCTAGAATATTTAGAAAATGTGTATTCTTTGCTAGTTTTCTTATCAATAATAACACTGTTATTAGTCTCTGTTATTTTATAAACTTCACCCCTTTGGCTATTTATATTTTTTACAGTTTCTTTATTTATAGTTTTAAAATCCATATTATCAAAATCTTTATCTATTATCCGAAGTCTATTAAAACTACCATCAGCATTATAAACCTCAGTACTTTCGCATACCTCAAACGAACTTTCCGGTGTGTAGTCCAAACATTCACAACTTATAATATTGACTATCATATAATCACCCTTCGTTTAGAATTTATTATACTAATTTATGAATCAACTTTCAAGCGAATATTAAAAAAATATAGACCAGACCAGTCTATATTTTAAATTCATCAAAGAAGTCACTCATTGTTAAAGTTTCATAAACTTGTTCTTCTTGTTTTTTATCTTCTTTAGGTTCTTCTTTTAACTCTTGAGTTTTTTCTTCTTTTTTAGGTGTTTCTACACTACTACTTTCTTCATGTTCAGGAGTACTTGCTAGCGCATCGTCTATCACTTTAAGTCTTGCTTCTTTAAATACATCAGTTAAATCTTTTTTAGATATTGTACTACCTGTACTAGATTTATCCATAATATTAATCTCACTTGACTTAATTGTTTCAGTCTCTTCCCTTATAAGACCATAATTAGTTTTAGAACTTCCTGCATAACATTCAGTTATTTTATATTTCTTTGATTTAGGACTATGTAAGATATTATCACCTTTTAAACTTCTCTTACTATAATCTATTTCTTCAAGTTTCACTCTTTTAGCAGTATTTTTATCAGTAAATATAGTAATGTATTCATGGTTTTCATTTGTTACAAACGCACTTACTACACTATCACTCACTAATTTAATACCTTTAACTCCACTTGTTTTTAATCCAACAACAGGTATTTCTTCTTTATTAAACTTAAGAGCAAACCCGTTTTCTGTAACTATATATACTACTCCATCATTTATACTTGCACTTACTACTTCATCATTATCTTTAAGTTTAAATATAGTCATAGGTTTAGAGTATCTTGTAACTGGTAAATTAGATAATTCAGTTTGTTTTACAAAACCATATTTACTAAATAGTGTTATAGTTCTAGAGTCAAAATTCTTTATACCAAAACTTGCAATAATAGTTTCTCCTTCAGATAAAGGAATGTAACTACTTATATGTTTACCAATATCTTTATATTTACATTCAGTAATATCTCTTACTGGTAAATAACAATAATTTCCTAAATTAGTAATTAGTATAATTGTATCTATATTATTAATTTTATATAATCCTATTAAATAGTCTTTTTCTTTTAATACATAATCAGTTTCATTATTAGAATTATATACCTTTATACTTAACTTTTTAATATATCCACTTTTACTTACACTAACTATAAAGTCTTCTTTAGGTATCATACTTAACTCGTCTATCTTAATTTCAGTAATTTCATCTTTAATAATAGTTCTTCTAGGAGTTGCAAACTCTTTCTTAATACTTCTAAGTTCTTCTTTCATTACTCCTTTTAAAACACTTTCATCATTTATTACACTTGTTAAATATTTAATAAGTTCAAGTAAGTTAGCATGTTCATTTTGCAAGTCAGTAACATCAGTATTAGTAAGTTTATATAACTGCATCATAACAATAGCGGTAGCCTGTTCAGTAGTAAAATCATACTCTTTAACTAAGTTTTCTATTGCATCAGCCTTGTTTTTACTTTTCCTAATAGTTTTAATTACTTCATCTAGTATATCTAGTGCTTTTATAAAACCTTCTACTATATGAAGTCTTTTTTTAGAATGCTCTAAATCAAACTTACTTCTATTTATTACAACTTCTTCTTTATGAAGAATGAATGCATCCAATATTTCAAGAAGTCCTAAAGTTTTAGGCCTTTTATTATCTATTGCAACAACATTAAAGTTATAGTTTATTTGTAAATCAGTATTTTTTAGTAAATAATTGATTATCAAATTAGCGTCAGCATCTTTTTTAAGTTCAATTACTAATCTAGCCATGTTAGTTCTATCCGATTCATCAATTACATCAACTATTCCATCAATTTTTTTATCACTCTTAATGTCTTCTATCTTTTTCTTTAATTGTTCTTTTAACACTTCATAAGGTATTTCTTTTATAAGAATTTGTTTTTTACCTTTTTCTTCAATAATTTCATAGTTAGCTTTTAATACTACTTTCCCCTTACCAGTAGTATATGCTTGAATAAGCCCTTCTTTACCCTCAACTACACCACCTGTTGGAAAGTCAGGCCCTTTTATTATTTCTAGTATAGTATCAAGTCTACAATTAGGACTATCAATTCTTTTTATAGTTGCATCTATCACTTCGGCCAAATTATGTGGTGGAATGTTTGTTGCATAACCTGCACTTATTCCAGTAGATCCATTAACTAACAGTGCTGGAAAATGTGCTGGTAAAACAGTGGGTTCTAAATCTTCATCACTATAGTTAAGCGTCATTTTAACAGCATCTTTATTTATATCTGATAGCATTACATTTGCTATTTTAGAAAGTCTTGCCTCAGTATAACGACTTGCTGCTGGACCATCTCCATCAATTGAACCATTATTTCCGTGTATTTCTACAAGTGGTTCACGCATTTTCCATCTTTGACTAAGCCTTACTAACGCATCATATATAGAACTATCTCCATGTGGGTGATAATGTCCCATGATATCTCCAACCGCTTTAGCACTTTTTCTAAAAGGTTTATCATATGTATTATGACTTTCATACATACTCCAAAGTATTCTTCTTTGAACTGGTTTTAAACCATCTCTAACATCTGGTAAAGCACGATCTTGTATAATACTTTTTGCATACCTTCCAAACCTATCTCCCATTATTTCTTCTAGAGTGTAATCATATATTTTTTCTACAATGTTTTCTTCAATTTTCTTTTTTGCCATAATTACCTCCTAAAATCATCTTCTAGAGTAAAGTCAACATTCTCGTTTATCCATTCTTTTCTAGGTTCAACTTTATCTCCCATTAACACACTTACTCTTTTTTCAGCAAGCATCGCATCTTCTATATTAACCTTTATTAAACTTCTATGTCTTGGATCCATAGTTGTCTCAAATAACTCTTCAGCATCCATTTCTCCTAGTCCTTTAAATCTATTTATTTTATAAGCACCTTTAATTTCTTTTCTCTTAATAGCTAGTTCTTCATCAGTTTGAATATACTCTTTTGTTTTATTATATTCAATACTATAAAGTGGTGGATTTGCAATATATAGCATACCATTTTCTATTAATCCTTTCATAAATCTATAGAAGAAAGTTATTAATAGTATTTGAATGTGTGCCCCATCATCATCAGCATCTGTCATAATTATAACTTTTCCATAATTACTATCTTTAGGATTAAAGTCACTTCCAATACCCGCACCTATTGTTTGAATAATTTGATTAATTTCTTCGTTTCCATTTATATCATTAGTACTTGCTTTTTCACAGTTTAAAACTTTACCTCTTAAAGGTAGTATAGCCTGTGTTTCACGATTTCTTCCTGTTTTAGCACTACCTCCAGCTGAATCCCCTTCTACTAAGAATAACTCATTTTTACTTGGATCTTTTCCTGCTGCTTTAGTAAGTTTACCATTAAGTATTTTATTTTTATCACTTTTAGTTTTCCCACTTCTCGCTTCTTCTCTAGCTTTTCTAGCAGCTTCACGTGCAACCTTACTTTTAAGTGCTTTATCCATTATTAAAGAAGCAACACTTTTATTTTCTTCTAAGTAATAACTAAATTTTTCATAAACAATACTTTCAACTACAGCTTTAGCTTGAGGTGTACCCAACTTTCCTTTAGTTTGTCCTTCAAACTGTAACATATTTTCAGGAATATTAACACTTATTACTGCAGTTAAACCTTCTCTAGTATCACTTCCTTCTAAAGTAGTACTCTTTCCTTTTAATAAATTATTATTTTTAATATACTCGTTAAACACTTTAGTAACAGCTGTTTTAAAACCAACTTCATGAGTTCCTCCATCAATTGTTTTAACATTGTTAACAAATGATATAATATTTTCACTATATGAGTCAGTATAACACATTGCAATTTTAACATCTATTCCATTTTTAGTTCCTTCCATATCAATTACTTTATGTAAAGGTGTTTTATTTTCATTAATATATTCAACAAAACTAACTAGTCCATTTTCATAATGAAAGTTCACGTGTTTATCTTCATTTTCATCATTTATTTCAATAGTTAAATTGTTTATTAAAAAAGCACTTTCTTGCATTCTTTCTTCAATAGTACTAAAACTAAATTTAACTGTATCAAATATTTCAGGGTCAGGCCAAAATTCTACCTTTGTACCAGTTTTTCTAGTTGTACCTATTTTCTTTAATGGTACATCTACATGTCCACCATTTTTAAAACTAATTTCACTTATACTACCATCTCTACAAATAGTAACTACCATCTTTTTAGATAATGCGTTTACAACACTTGCACCAACTCCATGTAAGCCACCACTTACTTTATACCCATCAGTTTCAAATTTACCCCCAGCATGTAAAACTGTATAAATTACTTCAGGTGTACTTTTTCCACTTTCATGCATTCCACATGGTACACCACGGCCTTCATCTTCAACAATAACACTACCAGTTTTAGTTAAAGTTACTTTAATTAAATTACCATACCCGTTTATTGCTTCATCTACTGCATTATCAACAATTTCCCAAACTAAATGATGCAATCCTCTTTTATCAGTAGAACCTATATACATACCAGGACGCTTTCTAACTGCTTCCAAGCCTTCTAATATTTTTATGCTTTTATCATCATAAGCCATTCTTTCACTTCCTAACATAATGTGTAAATATATACACTGTCTTTACTTTTCTTACCATTTAATCATATCACAAGATTTTACTTTTTGCAAAGCCTTACAAATAAAAAAGATAATATTTTGATTATCTCTTTCTTTTCAGTATTTAATTTTATACTATTTAACAACCAGTTTCAGTTTCTTTTATTGTGTATGGTTCGTTTGCTGAGCCATCTCCACTAGAGTATTTCACACATGATTTTAATGATAGGGCTGGGCGCACACCATTGTTGCTGTAGACGTAGTTATAGTTCAAGCGGCCAGGGTTGGACGAACCGCGCACGATAAACATGCTAGAACCGCTGGTACTCGAATCGAGAGGAGACAACAACCACCAAAATTTTGAGCCTGTAGAACTACCGTTTACACTATTATAATAATACCATGTTGGTGTATTTGCACCATATAGTCCACCTGCAAAACTTACTTCGTCTGCTGTCATTAATGCTATTGGATATGTTAGTTTCCCATTTCCTGTACTTGTGTCTACTGTGAATTTGTCTTCTGTTGCTGCACAGTCATAACTTGGTGTTTTATTTGTGCCTAGTCTTGTAAATGCTCCAAAGTTTATGCTATCTGATGATATACTTCTATCGTTACAATATACTGCTGTTGTACTTAAGTATTTTGTATAACCTTTTGCTTCTAAGTTGCTTATATACCAGTTATCTATTGTTGTTTTTATTGTACTGTTATTTGTATTTTCTCTTGCGCTTGATATACTTCCTAGGCTACCATACATATAACTTACATATGCTATATTATCATAACTACTATTAAATGCTGATGTTCCTATATATGCGTCTGTTGTTGTAGTACTTGTTCCATGGTACAAAAGTCTTACACTTCCATCTGAGTTTGTTCTTATTATTCTCCAGTATAAGTCTTGATTACTTGCATTCTTTCCAAATTTGACCCAGTTATCTGTTGCAGTACCTGCAAAATAATATACTGTTTTACTGTCTTCAGTTGAAGTATATAATGTTTTTGTATTATTATCTGTTAAAACTTTACTAAAGTCTGTTCTTGTTAATACTGTTGATTTGTCTACAAGTAATTGATTATATAGTGTTTTGTTTGGTTCTTCTGTTCCTTCAGTAATAAATAACTTTCCACTTAAAGTTTTACCCATATCTTCACTTTGGTCAATACTCTCATCGTTCTTATATATGAATTCAACTGTATAACTTTGTGTTACTCCTACTGGAATGCTAACACTATAAGCTAGTATTGTATCAGTTGCTGTTTCACTCTTTGGTACATCTTTAAACTCAGTCATATTGTATCCATTATTTGTACTAGTTATTTTATATTGTAAGTATCCATTAGTTACAAAAGTATTTAGTAAGTCTTGTATAACTATATTATATTTGTAAGTTTCATTACTTTTATTTTCTATA
>OKXB01000970.1_pt1 | contig 31519 bp, 27 predicted proteins | sample 1601731 | NCBI WGS metagenome assembly OKXB01 (sample SAMN04414077, study PRJEB24778) | human gut metagenome | material: faecal | host: Homo sapiens
TATACTAATTACATTAGCAATTATATCTCTTGCTTCTTCACTTCTAAATAATGCTTTAAACATAGCATCGTTTAATAGATTTATTTCTTTTCTGTTCATTTAAACTCCTTCTAATAAGGCCTTACAGAAAGAAATTTACCATATATTTTAAAGCATTACAAATTGGTAATTTAAGGAATCTGTATTATAAAAATACTCAAATATTAGAAATCTGTATAACAGATTTCCCATATCTACGTATTTCTTTATATCAAATTTATTAATTTATATAGATTTTAATTTTTTTCAAAAACAATATATTTTTTAACTTATATACTGCTTATCTTTATTTTCTTAGTTTGTTTGCAAAATCTTTTAATCTAGTAAAACGATGATTAAGTCCTGATTTAGTTATTTTAGTATTCAATTCATGACTCATAATATCACTTAATTCTTGCAACGATACATCGGGATACTTAATTCTATAATCAACTAATGTTTTTAATTTATCATCCAATAAATCGTATGCATCTTTTTCTTTAATAAATTCAATATCTTTTATTTGATTACTTGCAGCCATTATTGTTTTATCAACATTGGCTTGTTCACAATTATTAAGTCTATTAGTCATATTTTTATTTTCACGATATATTCTAATATCTTCATAATAAAGTAGAGCGTTAGTAGCACTTGTTATTCTCAAAAAATCTCCTATTTTTTCGGCTTCTTTAATATATATCATATACTTATTTTCTCTTTTAATTACTTTACTATTTAAAAAAAATTCATTTAATAGACTACTTATAAAATTGGCGTATTCCTCACTATCAACAACAAACTCTAAATGATATCTTGATTTTTTAGGATCGTTTATACTCCCAGTTGATAAAAATATACCACGTAAATAAGCTTTTTTTAAAGAAATATCATCTACTAAGTAACTAGATGGTATTGAATGTTCTAAATCTAAGTCAATTATAATATCATTTATTTTATCATGAACATCTAAAATATAAAGGTAAGTTTTATTAAAATTATAACCTCTACGTACCGTAATTTTAGAACTTACATTATACATTTCTTTAATTTCGGAAAATATTTTTCGTGCTAAACTTGCATTTTCTGTTGTTATTTTAATTGTTTTATCAATTACTCCTATATTTTTTAAAATAGCTGATAGTTCTGAAATTATTTCAGCCTTACCAAAAGTTAATTTAGATATTTCGGTTTTAACTATACTTGTAAACGACATTATAACATACTTGAAAAGATATAGGATGATAATTTTATAACATTATGTCTTATAACACCTGACTCTAAACTTACAAAATCTGAACTTATTATCTGAATATTTTTAGGCATATTTTCCTTATCTAAAATAACAGGATCTTTTTGTTCGAGTGTTGCATACTTATCAACGATATCTTGAGCGATTTTCCCTTTATTAGCAATTACTATATCTATTTTTTTATCACCTAAATATTCATTTAATAAACGTACATGATCACTTACTTTAAAATCATCTGTTTCACCTGGTTGTGTTGTCATATTACATACATACATTACTTTAGCAGGACTTTCATCTATAGCTTTTTTCATATCTTTACATATTAAATTAGGTATAATACTTGTAAATAAACTACCCATGCTAAGGATTATTAAATCAGCTTCTTTTATCGCCTTAATAGCATTTGGATTAACAACAGGCTCTTCTTTATAGAAAACTTTTTTTATTTTATGTTTATCTAAAGTTATATTATGTTCACCTTCTACAATAGAATCATCTTCCATTTGACCCATTAAAATAACATTATCTTCTGTAAGTGGTAGAACCTTCCCTTTTAAGTTTAACACTTTTCCTAAAGATTCAATACCATCAGACATATTACCAGATATATTCGCAAGGGCTGTTAACAATAAATTACCTACAGTATGATTATTCAAATCACTTGATGTTGAAAAACGATAATTCAATAATTTTTCAATTAATGGTTCTGTTTCAGATAGAGAAACAATAACTCTTCTTATATCACCAACAGCTGGAATATTAAACTCTTTTCTTAAAACACCTGTACTTTTACCATCGTCACATACAGATACAATGGCTGTAATATCAAGTGGAAATTGTTTTAATCCTCGAAGTAAGGTAGATAATCCAGTTCCTCCTCCTAAGACAACAACTTTTTTATTCATATTTATCACCATTTCAATTATACTACAAAATGCATAAAAAAAGTAATATATTTTACATATTACCTTGTTTTATAATAGAATTAGCGGCTACTGTTGCCTCTCCTACAGCCGTTGTTAATTGATAAGTATTTTTATATATAACATCACCACATGCATAGATACCTTTTATATTTGTTTCCATATCATTATTAGCAATAATATAATCATCTTTTGTAGTTAAATTTAAATTATCTAAAAAACTTATATCAGGAGTATTTCCTATGTAAATAAACACACAACTAACATTTATTTGTTTATTATCATTTATAATAATAGAATTTAGGTATCCATCCTTTTCATTTAATTTAGTTATATTAGAATTAGTAATTAATTCAATATTTTGTTTTTCTTTGACTGTATTTATAAGATCAGATGTTGCTCGATATTCATCTCTTCGATGAATTAGATAAACTTTATGACAAATACTTGATAAGTATAACGCTTCACCTAAAGCACTATTACCTCCACCTACAATAGCAACATCTTTATCCTTATAAAATGATCCATCACATAAGGCACAGTAACTTATTCCATGACCGATTAGTTCTTTTTCATGTGGAAGTAGTAATTCCCTAGGATTTCTTCCAGTTGCAATAATAATATTATCACATATAAATTCTTCATTTTCTGTTTTAACAATTTTTTTATCATCAACAAGTTCAATTTTTTTAACATCGGCAAACTTAATATCAATACCTAAATTTTGAACTTGTTCAAAAACATTCATAGCTAAACTTGCCCCATCTATTTGTTTAAATCCTGGATAATTTTCTACTGACGATGCTCTTGTTATTTGCCCTCCAGGTACATTTTTTTCAATTAATAAAACACTTATATTAGCTCTTTTTAAATAGATAGATGCTGTCATTCCGGCAATTCCGGAACCAATAATAATAGTATTAAAAGAATATTTTTCCATGATTAATTTTATGATAATACTTTCTATATTTTGTAATGCATCTTGTTAAAACAATAATTAAAATTCCACATATAATCATAATAATAGATACTAGTTGAGCAGCTTTTAAGTTAAAGAAAAGTAAACTATCTGTTCTAAGTCCTTCAATAAAAAATCTAATAATACCATACCAAATTAAATATATAGACGTTAAATCACCTAATATTAAGTTTTTTCTTTTACGTATAAGAATTAATATTATAAAGCCAATTAAACAACCTATTGATTCATATAGAAAAGTAGGTTGATAATAAGTACCATTTATATACATACCATCTATGATAAATTTTGGTAAATGTAGACTTTGAAGAAATGATAATGTAGTCACTGGTCCATGAGCTTCTCCATTAAAAAAGTTGCCCCATCTACCAATACACTGTCCTATTATTAAACTTATAACCATAATATCAGCTATTCTAAAAAAAGGTATTTTATATTTTTTAGTATAAACAAGAGTTACTAAAATACCTGCAATAATTCCTCCATGTATAGCAAGTCCACCTTCCCATACTTTAAATATATCAAGTAAATTATTTTGATACTCAGCAAAGTTAAAGATAACATAATAGGCTCTTGCCCCAAGAAGACCAAAAATTAAAACATAAAAGAAATAATTAATCATATAATCTTTTGGTATTTTAAATTTTTGTGATTCATTAATAGCAAGTTTATATCCAACAATAACACCCATTAATATAAAAAAGGAATACCAATAAATTTTTATAAATCCTAAATCTAGCATAACACTATTCATACTATTTGCCTCCTAATACTTTATGTACTACACCATTTAATATAAGATTTACGAGTGATATTAATATTGCAATAACAAAAGGCATTATATACGCTGAAATATTGAAATGATTATATAAAATAAAATCAGTTAATTTTAAAATCAAAACATTTATGAAAGGATAAAATAAGCCTAGTGTAAGAGCAGTTATAGGTAATGTAAGCCATATAAGTAGTGGTTTAACTGTTCTATTTAATACTAAAATTATTATTGAAGCAAGAACACTCCACAATCCAAAATAACTATTATCTATATATATTGTATTTTTGAAAATAAGAGAAAATGTTAAAAGTACTAAAGAATATATAAGAACACCTATAATTAAATCTAACAAGTTATATATTCTACTTTTCTTATCTTTTTTCATATCATCACCACCTGTAGTATAACATATATAAAAATTATTGTAAATTAACTCTATGAAGATTTAAGTTCGAATAAGATATCTCTAAGTTCTGTTGCTCTTTCAAAATCTAACTTGCTTGCAGCATCTTTCATTTCTTCTTCTATTTTTTGCATTAATAAACTTTTCTCTTTCTTTGGCATTTTTTCAATGTTAACATCTTTCTCTTCTTTATTATTGGTAATTACTTCTCTAATTTCTTTTATAATTGTTTTTGGTGTAATACCATTCTTTTCATTATATGCCTCTTGAATTGTTCTACGACGTTTTGTTTCATCAATAGCCTCTTTCATAGAATCACTTATTGTATCAGCATACATAATAACTTTTCCATTTGCGTTTCTTGCGGCTCTTCCGATTGTTTGAATTAAACTGCGTGTACTTCTTAAAAAGCCTTGTTTATCAGCATCTAAAATAGCAATCAAACTTACCTCAGGAATATCTAATCCTTCACGAAGAAGATTTATACCAACTAAAACATCATATTTACCAAGTCGCAAATCTCTTATAATTTTAAGTCTATCAAGAGTATGAACTTCACTATGTAAGTAAGCAACTTTTATATCTATTTTCTTTAAATAATCGGTTAATTCTTCAGCCATACGAATAGTTAGTGTAGTAATTAATACTCTCTCATTTTTCTCTTTACATAGATTTATTTCATTTACTAAGTTATCAATTTGATTTTTAGATTTTCTTACTTCTATTATAGGATCAAGTAATCCGGTTGGTCTAATAATTTGTTCAACAATATTTTTACTTTTTTCCTTTTCATAATCACCTGGAGTTGCTGATACATATATGACTTGGTTAAGTTTTTGTTCAAATTCTTCAAATTTAAGTGGTCTATTATCCATAGCACTTGGCAATCTAAAGCCATAATCAACTAATACCTGTTTTCTTGCTCTGTCTCCATTATACATGGCTCTAACTTGTGGAATAGTTACATGAGATTCATCTATAACTAAGAGAAAATCTTTTCCAAAAAAATCAATTAACGTCGTAGGTGTCTCTCCCGCCTTTTTTAAAGCAAGGTGTCTAGAATAATTTTCAACTCCATGACAAAAACCTGTTTCGGATAACATTTCAATATCATAATTAGTTCTTTCCATTAATCTTTGGTATTCTAGCAATTTATTTTCACTTTTAAATTTAGCAAGTTGTTCATTTAATTCTTCTTTAATATTTTTAATAGCTATCTTTAATTTTTCTTCACTTGTTACAAAGTGACTAGCAGGATAAATAGTTATTGTCTTTTTTGACTGAATGGTCGTTCCTGTTAAAATATCAAATTCACTTATACGGTCTATTTCATCACCAAATAATTCTATTCTAACACCTTTGCTATGCTCACTTATTGGTATTATTTCAATAACATCACCCTGAACCCTAAATGTCCCTCTTTTAAAATCAATATTATTTCGTTCATATAACATATCAATTAGTTTTTCAAGTATAACATTTCGGTCTATGATATCACCAACATTTAGTATTAAAAGTTTATTTCGGTATTCTTCAATTTCACCTATTCCGTATATGCATGAAACAGATGCGACAACAATAACATCTTTATTTGATAAAAGAGCTGCTGTTGCTGAATGTCTTAACTCATCGATTTCATCATTAATTGAAGAATCTTTTTCTATATATGTATCTGTTTTAGCAACATATGCTTCTGGTTGATAATAATCATAATAAGAAACAAAGTATTCAACATGATTTTCTGGAAATAATTCTTTAAGTTCACTATATAACTGTCCCGCAAGTGTTTTATTATGAGCTAAAACTAGAGTTGGTTTATTCACTTTTTCAATTACATTTGCAATCGTAAAAGTTTTTCCAGTTCCGGTTGCCCCTAGTAAAACCTGATGTTTTTCTCCTTTATTTACACCATTTACTAACTCTTTTATGGCTTCTGGTTGATCACCACTTGGTTTATATTTTGATACTAATTTAAACATAAATACCTCCATTTGTGCCTTGATACTTCTTAAATAACCTATTATTGATAATATTTTTACTATAAATTTATTAAGCAAAACTAAATACTTTTCTAGTAATTTATTTTAACACTTATTTTATAATAAAACAAGGAAAGTAATATTAATGCTTCCCCATATTTTTTACTAATCAATTTTACTTTCTCTCAATAATTTTTTTTATTTTTTCAATCATTTCATCTGATAAATCATTTGGTAAACAAAGTTCTTGATTATCTGAGAAAAAATCATCAGAAAGTAAAACAGCAGACGAAAAATCCTGTATTGGGTTATGTCTAGCAAAATCTTCTTCTGATAAATTTAAATCATAAACAATTTTTGTTCCTATTTTTCCAGTTAGACAAATACTTCTTAAATCATTAGAAAAGCTATTAGGAACATCATACAAAATTGATCTATCATTAAATTCTTTACCTTCAGTTGTACATTCCTCTATTTTATCAATAAATTCATATGAAATTTTTCTCAAATTTGTATGTAATATATCATCACTTTTATTCATACAAGAGTTATATAAATAAATTCCAGAAGCATGGATAGGATTAAATTCCATCACATCTATATGAATTTTCCCATCTAATTGATATTCAAACAAGTCTAAAACATAGGAACTAGGAAATACACCTTTTAATTTTTCAACAATTTTTTGTGCTTTATTTAATAGATTAACATCTATATTGTGTAAAACAGATTCCATACATCTAGAAATATTGTAAATTTCATCATTAACAATAAAACATCTGTATTCTTTTCTTCCATATTTATCTTCTACAATATTTACCTTTTTGCTTATAATAAAATCGTCATCCAAATGATGCAATAAAGTTTTATAAAAGGCACATCTATCATCCAATAATAAACTTACTGGGATAATGGCACTGAAATTCTTTGATTTTGTTTTTATAAATATCTCTTGCCCATAAACTGCCTCTATGTTTTTTATTACATTGATATCAATTAAATCTCTACCTTTAATTAGTTTACTTTTTCTTTCATCAGAATAGTAATCTGGCCAACTTTCTACTATATCTATTTGATCATTTGATACAACAGGAAAACCGCCTTGATGAATAATTTCATCATTCATATCATATATTTGTGCTACGCCGGTTCTAGGAAATATTAGTTTATCTTTTATATCAATTATTTTTCCTTCAAAATCTGTAAAAACTTTCAATTTGCTATCATATAATATCCCATTGCAACTCATTTTCGAAATTGCCATTTCTCTCTTAGAGTAATCCCATGGTAAATTTTTGTCAAAACAATATACCATTATATCACCACCTGATAAACAATAAATATTATACTCAACTTTAGAAAATATGCAAGTAACACTAAATCTCTTATTATAACAGGAAAACATATTAAACCATATAAATTAAACTACATAAATTTAATTTTATAAACTCTTTCTAATTTTAAAATATAGTTATCATTTAATTCAATTACTAAAAAGGAAAATATAATAGTTATATTCTCCTTTAATAAAATTTATTTATTTTTTCTTTTTTTCATAAATATTAAAAATATAATACTTAATGATGCTAGCGTTACCACTAAAATAACAATATTTCTATAATTTTGATTTTTAGTTTCTTTACTATCATCTACTATGGTAGTATCTTTAAAATTATTATTAATTTCTTCATCTTTTTTAGGAATTTCAGTGTTATTATTTTCTTTATCACTATTTGCTTCATCATTTTTAGGTATGTTAGTATCATTCTTTTTATCATCGGTTTTAATACTATCTATCCAGTTAACACTTGCAATAATAGAAGTTTTGTTGTTTGTAAAAATATCCATAATAATAAATTCATATTCACCATTTTCGGTAAATGTATGTGTATTTAATCCGTCACCAAGTATTTTTATGTTATCTTTATCATAATCTACTAAAGTTGCTATGACATCACCATTAGTAGGATTAGTAGTGCTATAACTAATTCCTGCACTTGGATTTTTACTCTTAGTTGAATCTTGATAGAAATTAAACATTCCTGCTGTAAACCAATTACCATTTGATGCCTTAGTTGCTTTAATTTTTACATATAAAACTTCATTAGTTGAATCTGTTTCAATTACTTTTATATTAGATAGACCGAAATCATAAGCATTTTGGTTACCAGTGTATTTTAAATCATTAACCTGAGCTATAGTAAACCAATTAACTCCATCCATACTTTCTTCTATTAACCCATCGATAATTCTTCCATTACCACCACCGGCTGGAACGTTATAAATGTACTTCTTTATTTAATTTTATTGTTATGAATCTTTCTGTATCGGTACCATTCCAAGCAGAATGCCATCTAGTATTATAGTTTCCATCAATTGCAAATATAGCGTTACCTTGATTTGATGTAGCTTCAGTTGAAACATCATAAATATTTAAATAAGATATTGGAATATATTTTTTCTTCATATCTATTATATCTTCTGTAAAATCAAAAGATACGTAATCACTTGCTAAAGTGTTAGTTGTAAGCATACCTAAACTAGGTGGATAGTCAATAATGATATAATCATATGTTTCTTTAGCTACATCTAAATATTTTTTTAGTTGTGTAGATCTATTGAAACTTCTATCAATTCTACTTCTTTCCATTAGTTCTATATCAACACCAGCTAAGTTAATAGAAGCAGGTATAATAGATAAGTTTTTAAATTCAGTTTTGACTATAACTTCATTTAAAGATGCTTTATCTACAAGTAAATCATACACTGTTTTATCATGACTACTTTTACTAATTCCAACACCTGTTGTACTATTACCTTGGCTATCTAAATCAACTAATAAAACCTTTTTATCTAATACTCCTAATGACGCCAATAAATTTATACTCGTAGTAATTTTACCTACCCCACCTTTTTGATTAACAACTGCTAAAACTTTGCAATCATTCATCATATTTCCTCCTTTCTAATCTGCCATGCTACCTCTACATGACAAAGTAAACACAAAAAAACTGATTTACTCAGTCCATATGTATATAATTTATTAATTTTTTTAGTGGACACGAATGGATACGAATTTCAGCCACAAATTTACGTTTCATTATCTAGTTTTATTTAGTCTTTTTATGGTATTTTCGAGGGATTAAATAAAACTAAAAGTGTTGAAATAAAAGTGTTTTTAGGGTGTTCCTATAATAAGAAACAAAGTATTCAACATGATTTTCTGGAAATAATTCTTTAAGTTCACTATATAACTGTCCTGCAAGGGTTTTATTATGAGCAAGTACAAGTGTTGGTTTATTAACTTCTTTTATAACATTAGCGATCGTAAAAGTTTTTCCAGTTCCAGTTGCCCCTAGTAAAACCTGATGTTTTTCTCCTTTATTTATACCATCTACTAACTCTTTTATGGCTTCTGGTTGATCACCACTTGGTGTATATTTTGATACTAATTTAAACATAGCTCTCCTCCTTTTTTCATAACTTTTTGGGGCTTTTGAAATATAACTCTTCAGCAACTATTAGTCTCTAAATTCGTCCTTACTACTCATAATTAATGGTTAAATTGTTACTTTTTTTCTTTGCGACGAATGAAAGTCACAAATTTTATTTTCTAGACTAAATAACATTAGATAACGTTTTCGCTATATTATTTTATCATTTTTTCCTTGAAAAAACAAGGTAATCGCCAAAATACCCTGTTCTTATTATCATCTATTTTTTAATAAAAATACTGTTAATTTTTTAAATTATTCTCATCATAAAAATATCAGATTCGTCTCCGATTTGTACCTCTAAATCATTATTCTCTAGACAAACACCTTCTATAAATGAATCTAATTCATCAGCACAATCTGTGATTATTTGATCATTATCTCCATATACATCTATTGTGATAATATCAGTAGCGTATCACAAAGTGTTGAAATAGCCTTTGAGTTAAAATTATTCTTTAATAGTAGCGTTGAATAAGTTGCTATTAAGCAGTGAAATCTAATGTTTAGTAAATTGTTTTCTTCTAATGTTACTTCAAATAATATATTTGATATTTTTAATTTTCTATTACTAGAGAATATCTTAACCTTTATCTTTTACTTACCTACCTACTTTTAATTAGTCAAAATCAGATAGTTTATATCCTAGTTTATTAAGTTCTTTATAAACTCTACTAATTGGCATACCTAGAATATTGTAATAATCACCATTTATTTTTGGAATATAAATAGCTGATTTACCTGCTATTGAGTAACCACATCTTTCAAAGATGTATTGTTCATTTTCAATGTACCAATCAATTTCTTCTTCAGTAAGTTCATCAAAATAAACTTCTGTTACCTCATTTAATGTAATTTTTTTGTTTTGGTATAAATCTATGATTGTTACTCCTGTCACAGCATAATTAACTCTACCAGATAAATTTTGTAACATAATTTTTGCTTGCTCTTTTGTTTTAGGCTTTTCTAATTTTTTATCGTCTATATAAATTATAGAATCTGCAGAAAGTATAACTCCTTCTTTTAAATCTCTTGCAATTGCCTCCGCTTTTTGCCTTGATAAATCCATAACATATTCTTTTGGATTGGTTTTATCTGAATATTCTTCTATATTACTTGGAATAACATTATATATTAAACCTACTTTGTCTAATACTTCTTTTCTAGTTCTAGAATTTGAAGCTAAAATTAATTTCATTCTTATCTTCCTCCCATAACATAATCAATTATACCATTTTTTCAAATTTTTTAAAATAATTCCCATTATTTAACACTTTTTGACTTTTTCAAATCTTTGTCACAACATTGATATAGTGGGCAAATCAAACATGATGGTTCAGTTGGTCTACACATTTCCCTACCTAAAGTCCAAAAAGCTGTTGTTAGCCTTCCTGGAAACTCAGGATATAACTTTCTTGCTTCTGCAAGCACTTCTTCTTGTACATCATTATCAACTAAACCTAATCTTAAAAACAATCTTCTTATATGTATATCATAGGCAATATCAATATTTTCTTTATCTAATATATCTGCATTCATATCTCTAACTAAAATTAAAGTACCTAATGATGCTTTCTTGTGACTTATACCTTTGAATTGCTCTAAAGATGAAACTATTTCTGATGCTGTTTTGTTTTTCCATATATTTTCTGCATTAGAATCATATTTAGTAACTATATCATTCATAGCACTGTATATATAATTTGCCATTCTTGATGGATAACGATGTAATGCAGGTTTTTCTTTAATAAATTTTTCTATATCATTTTCATCATATTCATTCAATATTTTATTAAAATCAAAACTGCCCATTCTTTCAGATAATTTATATGGTAAACTCCAAGCAATTTCAGCTTTAACTGATTGGTCTGATATTAATCCGATTACAAAAGCGTTTAAATTATCTAAAATAAATTTCTTTTCCTCTTCCTTTAGTATGTCGCCTTTTAATATACTATTAGCATCTTCTATTTCTTTCAAATAATTTAAAATACTTTTCAATATTTCCAATTCTTTCTCTGTTAAATCTTTGCTTTGCATAATATAACCTCCTATTCTATTTTAACACTTTTCTTATCGTTATGTCCTCATTTGTCGTTAAAGACCATTTACTATTTTGATTATATTTTGGTACTAAAGCCTCATCCCAACCAACTAGCTCAATTGCTTTATCTTTTAAATAATTATTAACATAATGTATTTCTGCTAACGAATATGGATCCAATCTTCCTAAATCCTCAGGCAAATTATTTCTATCAATAAATAGTAATACTCTATCTGTTCTTCTTAATAATTCTAATCTTGACTCTAAATATTCTTTTTCTTTTCCTTCATAAAAATGTAAAGGCAAAATATTTTGTGGACTTACAGGGCAAATATTGTGTGTATAACAATATCTTCTTGCCCAGTCTATATGTTTGAAATTTTCCATATTAGCAATTATGTAAGCACTTTGGTGTGGTTCTTCATTATAATTTGTTAATAAATTGTTAAATAATTCAAACCTGATCATTGGATCTATCCTTACTAGATATTCTTTTAATTGCTGACTATTAAGATTTTGTAATTCAGATGTTGATAAGTGTGTAATTCCTTTTATTATATCTAGTCCTTTCCCTTTTTTAGCATCCCACAATAACATTTCTGCCAATATACCCTCTGATAAAGCTCTGCCTTCTTTTGAGTAAACACTCATTTTATCTGATAACATTTCTAAAGTTAGGCAATCTTTCATTACATCTTTTTTCTTTCCACCTAAAGAAACAGTTGAAACATAGTAACCTAGAGATGTTTCTGGATTTAATGGTATATTTCCTCTTTTAATTTCATAGTCACAAATATTGTGCAAATAATGCATATCATCTCCATCAAATGATGTATATATAACATTTTTCTTTGATGACTTATTAGCAAATTCATCAACAGTATTTCTGTAATTTTCTTCCATACTTACATTTATTGTTGAAAGTGAGTATTTTCTTTCTTTTGAGATTTCATTAATTTTTAGAAGAACTTGTTTTATAAACTCCTCAATGCTATTTTTGTCATAATTATTTGTAACTATAATATCAAATGATGATGAGGAAGAATCTTTAAAGAATCCTATTTCTTTTTTTATGTCTGCTATCCTTTTGTTTAATTCTTCATAGCCTGTATTTCTTGCTTTTAATTTTTCGATTGTTTTACTAATATCTTCAGGTAAAACATATACACTTATTGTATTAGGATATTCTTTTTTAAAACTTTCTACTTCTTTGTAATATAGTTCCGTAACTAAACACGTTCCTTGTTCTGTTTTGTCCATGTCACTCTTATAATACCCATACATATTACCGAATACATTATTCACAACGCACATTTCACCATTACTATTCTTTTTTTCAAATTCCTCTAATGGCAAGAAAAATTTATCAACCCCTTCTACTTCATCTTTTCTTTTTTCTCTCGTAGTAACTGCTTTTAGTTTTTCAAAATTGTCAAACCTACCTATAATGTTTTTAATAAAATGAGATTTACCTGCACCAGATATTCCTGACAATGTAATAATAAAACCTTTTTCCATAAACCAAATCTCCCTTTTAAATTTTAATAATGAAAAGAAGACTTTTTTTGGCAACCTACCCTTAAAAAGTCCTCTTTTTAAAAACTACTAAATAAACATATGTGTTTATATTTTTTTCAACCATAGTTATCACCACTCAAAATTCGTATTTTATAATACCATTCTTTCTAATCAATGTCAACATATGTTATATGTTCTAAAATATACACATATGTTATATGTCCTAAAATAAAATTATATTACGAATTTAGTGTAAAATTACACTTTTTTCGTAATATTTATTAGTATACTCAATTATTTTTAAATTATAACATCATCATTTCTCTTACAACATGCTCTGATATTTTAAGCAGACCAACAAACACTAACAAATTAATTCTCTTATCTATTTTCATACCATAGTTACTGATACTTCATTTGCAATAACAGGTGATGAAACATTTAGAATTGTTCAAATAACTTTATAACCATTTTATTAGTTATAATTGTATTATTTTTCCTGTTAATTAATAACAGTTAGTATATTTATGATAGGTTAATATATGCCCCTCTATTTGTTTTTTGCGTTGACCATTGCTATATAATCCCATACTTTTTGCATCTAAATTGTGTGGGAGTAGATGGCATAACATATCGACATAAAAGTGTTACACTTTTAAACTTGATTAGATTTCTCTATGATTATCAAAGTATTAATTATATATTGAATTCTGTTCTATTTAACTAATACTCTTCTATTTATATTATTGTACTATTTTTTTACAATTAATATTTTTTAATTATGCATCATTTGGTTAGATTTTAGGGTACTAATTCAATAACTTAATTGCTTAAATTTACATAATATATAAAAGAAAGGAGAATCCATATGGATAATTGCAACTGTAATATTAACTATGACAAAATAAAAAAAAGAATAGAAGAGTGTAATAAAAATATTAAGCATCTCTATATCCAAGGGCCTACTGGTCCGGTTGGACCTCAAGGACAAGACGGAATTCAGGGACCTACAGGTCCTACTGGACCTAAAGGCGAAAATGGACCAACTACTATTGATATCGGAACAACGGAAACAGGGGATCCAAATACTGAAGCATCTGTTAAAAATGTTGGTACAAATAAAAATGTAATTTTAAATTTTACAATCCCAAAAGGTCAAAATGGTATAGATGGTGATAAAGTTGTTATTGGTAAGACAGAAACATTAGATGCGAATGCAAGAGCAAGAGTTGTAGATACGCAAGTTGGAAATATTCACACACTAGATTTTTATATACCACAAGGTTTTGATGGTGCCGATGGCGATGTTGGACCTAAAGGAGATAAAGGGGATCCTGGTGAGCCAGGGCCAAAAGGTGACACAGGTAAAAGTGAAGGTATTCAAGTAATTAATACTCAAACGATTAATCCTGGAGAATTAGCAGAAGTAAAAGATAATTTTGATGGTAATACACATTATTTAACATTTTCTATTCCGAGAGGTGATAAAGGTGATATTGGTCCCGCTGGGGAAAAGGGTCCACAAGGAGAACAAGGACCTACTGGGCTTCAAGGCCCAAAAGGTGATACTGGACCACAAGGACCTGCTGGTGAAAGGGGACCTCAAGGAGAACAAGGTTTAAAAGGAGATACTGGACCTAAGGGAGATAAAGGAGATCCCGGATCAATGGAACCGGTTTTATATAATGCCTTATTTTTTGTTGTTGCACCGGAAACTACTGTTGCTGGAATTGCCAATTTAGGAACATCAAAAAAAATCCCCAATACAAATGACTATTTTACAATTAGCAATAGTCGTAATATTAATATAATAAAAAATGGTACTTATGAAATAACCCTTTGCGGAAAAATATCAGGTGTTACTTCAACTATTGGTGCATCATTCTATTTATATGATGTAACAAATGATAAAAAGTTAGATAATTTTATTTTTGAACTAAAAAAAGGAAACACATCTGAAATGAATTTTTCAAGAGTAAATATATTAGAAACTACAAATCAGGTAGAATTACAATTAAAAACAGAAATCGAAAATAATGCAACTGCTGATATTACTTTTTCAGATATAAGTATATTAATTAAAAAATACAATATTTAAAATATTCAAAGTCATAATTATTTAAATCTTATTTTTATACAAAAAAGTACCAGTAAGGTACTTAATTTAATTAATATGGTATTTATTATCCTTCACAGGTAAATAAGTCATCTTCACTATAGGTTTCTATTATACTATCTTTGTTTGTTTTCTTAGCCATGTCTTGATTTTGTTCAGAATTTAAATTATATGGTTTGGTAATTGTAATTACGTTGTCTTTAATATCTACAGTACAATTTTTATACCATTCTTTGGAATATTTTTTACACTCTTCTTCATAATATTCCTTTTCTTTTTGCATATCTACATCAATTATATATGTATATTTTTCGATATCAATATAATTTAATAATTTAGATCCTTCTTTATTAAAATCGTAAACTTTTAATTGTTCTATATTAACAGCTACTGGGCTATTTTTCTTTTCTTCTAATGAAGCACTAATTTCTTCTGTAGTTAAACCAATAGTATTAAAATTTCTATTTTCAATATCAAATTTAGTATATGTACCTATTCTTTTACATTCATATTTATTCGTATATGAAATATCACTTTTTTCTGTATCATTTTTTTCTTTATTTGAACATCCCACAAATAAGACAAGTGCAACCACCATAATTAATATTCTTTTCATTACTCATTTTCTCCTTCTATTATAAGTATATCATAAAAGAAAAATTTATTGTAAAAAATATATATATTTAATAGTAATAATTACATATTTGTCGAATTTTGTCGAAATATTTTGATTGAGCTATACCAAATGTTGTATTAAAATAAATACATAGAGTTCGTTGAATAGTTAATTAATATAATTCACATCATATGTTAAGGTTTATTCTTCATTGAACACATCAGAAAACATGTTTCAATACATCATAAGTTAAGGTTAATCAGATGTAATAGAATAATACCATATTATTATGTAAAAAAGAATAATAAGTATTGTAATCTTAATAAGATGGTGATATATTAAACAAATCAGACAACATTGAATTGAAAAAGAGAGGAGGCAGAAATGAAGATAAGTGTTTTCGAGTTAAGATTGAAAGTCTATACATTAGTAGATATAAATCTTGAAGAAGTCCTTTCGACAGAAGCAGAATATATAGATTCTGCTTTTGCACTGGATGACGAATGGCTTAGATTCCACGAGAATAATGAATACAAGTATTATACATTCAGTGGACTTTATCCCTTAGCAAAGGATGGCATATACAAAAAAGATAATGTATACACAATTACAATCAGGACGGTTGATTCACGCGTGGAACAGTATATGATAAAGACGCTTGCGAATCATCATACCGACAAGATGAAAGGTCTTACGATAACATCAAGAATTATACCTAAGAAGTTTATCAATCAGTTGTATACGCTCACACCTGTTATACAGAAATATGATGGAGGATACTGGAAGAAGGTAGTATCGCTTGATGAATATGAGAAAAGGCTTTTTGCAAATGCGGTTAAGAAATACAATGCATTTACAATGGAGAAGATAGACGAGGACTTTCAGCTATATAATGAGATAAGCTTTATTAATAAGAAGCCTGTGAAATTCCCATGCAAAGGAATTGTGTTACTTGGGGATAAAATTAATCTAAAGATTGCGGATAACATGCAAGCTCAGGAACTGGCTTATTTTCTGACGGGAACAGGCCTGGGAGAAACTAACTCAAGAGGAGCAGGGTTCTGCAATTACAGATGGCTGTAGGGGGTGATTGATTGTTAAAGGATTGCATTGAGATTTTCCAGAAAAAGATAGAACATATGGGGAATGAATGTGGGAATGCAGATGCACTTATATTAGATAATTACATACCGGCTGATGGGGATTACATAGTAGTAAAGAAAGATGGAAGCGTAGTCAGATGTTCAATTAAGATGGACAAGAAGGCTGGCAGACCTGTAAAGGACTTATCTGATGGAGACAGCCAGTATGAAGATATTGTTTTTTACGATTATCATAGCAGGCTGGTAAGTATGGATAAACCACAGGATCCGAAAAAGGTTATTCATTCTAATAATTATCTGTCATTCTGGATCAAGAAAGAAAGTTTAACTAATGGAAAGCTTAATATGGAAGGAATCGACCGGTATTTTGATATATTGTCCAATCCAAGGGTTAAATATAAGAATGCCAAGGATTCCAAGATGTACGATTACATTTTTCCAGTAGTAGGTGAGGTTAATCAGGAAAAACTGGAACAATGCAGAAACTGGATTAAACAGCATATTTTTAATATGCAGGATTTTGGCATAGATATTTTAGGCAAGAATTACCTTAAGGTTTTCTTTGAGGATGATAGAGATTTATATATTAATGAAGAAAAGCGATATCTGATGACCAAGATTTATAACAAGAATGATTACAATATAGATATTGATGAGCAGATATACGGACTTCCTAATGATAATCTGGCATTGAATTCGAAGAAGCCATATATGGAGCATAAGACAAGGAAAAATGTTGTGCCTTATCTTATAACACCAGAAGAGGCTGCAACACAGAGAAAGTTTTTTGATTATCTCATGAATGAAGCCAACCGCGGATATACTAACATATTTTTTGACAGTGATGAAGATGAGATTATTCCAAAGAAGCCGGGAGAATTTATCACAGATGATTTCTCAGGATTTTTTATTCAGATTCAGAAAGGAAAAGAACTGTCTATCCAGCATCAGGATGCAATTGTTGATTATAAGTACAATCTTTATAAGCATTTTCAGTACAGAGATGTGATTGGAAGTGCAAAAGATGAAGAGATTTTCAAAGAGTATGTTAATAAGAAACAGATGCTTGCTGTGTTAGATGAGGTTATATTTTCTAAATGTCTTTCAAGAAATTTCTTTACAGATGATATTAATGTGAATCCTGAGTTGAAAAGAAATATTATTATGTCAAGAGATGCAATATTTGCATGGCTTTATAAGGGACAGGAACAAGGAATAGACGCAGTACTTCATAATGTATGTATTAATACTGTCAGGGATTCAATCAATAATGGCTATATGAATAAAGTTATTATGCAGTTTAATTTTATGAAGTCGCTAGAAGAATATTTTGGAGGGGTAAATATGGCGGACAGATATAGTGATATTAGAAAAAATCTTAGTGATAAGATTAATAAAAAAGGATATAGTCAGATAGAAAGTGATGAAGAATACTTCTATGCTGTAGGACAGCTCGTGTATTATTTCATATCTTTGAATAAATCAAAAGACAAGAAACATTCTCTGGCCAATCCATTTTTCAATGCACGAAATAATGAACTATTACAGAAGAAGATTACGCAGTTCTTTAAGAAGTACAATTACATAATAGGAACTACTAACCGAAGATTTAATAATCTGTATTCAATGGTTTCATCATATGAATTGACAGGAAGAGTTAAGAGCGAAGAGATTATAGCAGGTTATATAAGCAGTAATTTAATATACGATTCAGCTAATAAAGAGGAGGATTAATATGGATAAGAGAGTATACGGTGTATTAGGAATTTCATCTATAATGGCAAACTGGAATGCAGATTTTACAGGCTATCCAAAGAGTACACAGAATGGTGATGTGTACGGAAGTGACAAGGCGTTAAAGTATCCTATGAAGAAAATGTGGAATGATGAGGGCAAGAAAGTCCTTTATATCAAATCTATGAAGTTTTCAGCAGATGGGTCACTTGTCCCAAAGACATTAAAAGAAAGATATGAAGAAATATTTGCAGTTAAGGATCTGAAGGATACTAAGGAGTCTAAAGAAGTACTTAGTAATCTTATAACAGCAGTTGATGTTAAGAATTTTGGAGCTACATTTGCAGAATCAAAGAATAATTTCTCTATAACCGGAGCTGTACAGTTTGGACAGGGCTTTAACAAATATGAAGACACAACTGCAGAGGAACAGCAGATTTTATCACCATTTAGAGATGGCAGCAAGGATAGTGAGAAGGATTCAGAGGCTAAGAATTCAACACTTGGAACTAAGATAACAAGTGACGAAGCACACTATTTTTATCCATTTGTAATTAATCCAATGGCATATAAAGAGTTCGTGCAGTTAGGTGTAACTGATGGATACACTGAGGAAGATTATCAGAATTTTAAGAGAACAGCACTTGTTTCAGCAACATCATATGCAACTAATGCGAAGGAAGGCTGCGAGAATGAATTTGCATTATTCGTTGAGACTGAGTCGGATATGTATCTTCCTAATCTTACAGAATACATCACATTTGAAAAAGGAGACAAGCTTAATACTATTGATATAAGCGAGGTTGCAAGCATTATTAATGCAGTTAAAGATAGAGTTAAGAGTGTGGAGGTATATTATAATCCATATACAACTAATCTTGTATCTGGAATTGAAGACGAGAAGGTCTTTAATATAATTACTTTAAAAGAGGTGTAATATATGGAGGCTGTTAGATTTACACTGAGTGGCAGGACAGCTTTTTTCAAGAAGCCAGAGGTTAATGCATATTATTATTTTACATACAGCCAGATTCATAAGATTGCACTGATGGGAATGTTTGGTGCAATATTAGGATATGGTGGATATGCACAGAAAAACTGGCAGATAATGAAAAAAGGACAGGAAATAGCTGTCGAATATCCTGAGTTTTACGAAAAACTGCATGAATTAAAGATTTCTATTGTTCCAAAAAATGAGAGGGGATATATTCCGAAGAAAGTTCAGATATTTAACAATTCTGTTGGATATGCAAGTGAGGAACAGGGAGGAAATCTTATAATAAAAGAGCAGTGGCTTGAAAATCCTGAGTGGGATATTTATGTACTGATTGATTGTGACGAGGCAGAAAAACTGGCTGGGTTTTTAGAACAGAGCAGATGTATTTATTATCCTTATCTTGGAAAGAATGACCACCCGGCTGACATTACTAATGTGAGCAGGGTAAATGTGCAAGAGGCTGATATTAATGAGGTAGCTATAACCAGCATGTTTCCTAAGAATATTGGCAGCGTTCTTATGCCAGATGAAGAAGATGAGATAGAGATTTTTAAATATACAGAAAAACTGCCGGTTGCATTAAATGGCTATACTAATCTTTATGAATATAAAGATTTCTGTTATACGAACATGACAGTAAGTATAGAGAATGGAAATGTATATAAACAGGGAAATAATATATTGTCATTTTATTAAATTATTATAAGCCGCATCAGGCAGTCTGAATGTTTTAAAATGCAGAGTTTTAAGGCAGGCAGATTATTTGGTGCGGCTTTTTTAAGTAAGGGGATATTAAGTATGGATATCAGCAGATATATGATACCGGTTGAACAATTAATTAATTGCAGCGAACAGTGTTTTGCACATTTATCAGAAGATGGAACACAAAAAGAGACTTTGAAAGAGCATACCCAGCGAAGTCAGAAATATTGGCTGTTAATAGCTAAGAATAAATGTATTGACGAAATTATGGAAAGATTCGAAGAAGAATATTTTGAAAATCTGTCTCAGGATTGCAGAAATATATTTGAAGAAATGACTGTTAATATAGTTACAATGCATGATTTGGGCAAGGTCAATCCTGCTTTCCAGAAGAAAAAGATGGGTAATATCTGGTATAAGGATATGACGCCGGATAACAATATCGGCAGTAAACATTCGATTGTTTCATCTATATTTTACCTTGATTATTATCTTGATTTTATTAAGAGAATGATTGATGAAGAAAAAATTACCAAAGCGGAATCTGAGAATATCAAGGATTTTGCTTATATGTATTCGTATATTATTTCAAGACATCATGGTGGACTTACTGAATTTGAGAAGTATTTAGATGAACTTTCTGGAAAGAGTGATGATAGCGATAATTTAGGAAAGCGTACTTATGACTGGTACACTGAATCTGGTATAAATGCTGTGCTTAGTTATGACAGATATTCAGAAAATGTATTTAAGCTGCGAAGAACATATAAGGAGATGAATAAGAGACTCACATCTGACAGTGACAGAAAATCAGTAATTTTATATGCATGGATAAGGCTGTTATATTCTATGCTTGTTGCGGCAGATTATTATGCAACATCTGAGTATATGACAGGCTGGGAGCAGAACACATTTGGTAATATTAATAACATAGACGAAATAATGAGCGAATATGAGAAAGGCTTGATTCCAAAGTGCATAAGAGAATATGAGAAAACATCATATCCAATAGCGTATGAATTGTTTGGCGGTATAGACAGGAACACTGACATTAATGGAATGAAGGGGATAAATATACTGAGAACAGAGATGTTTTTAGATAGTGAAAATGTTTTGATGAATAATACTGATAAGAATATTTTCTATCTTGAAGCACCTACAGGAAGTGGAAAGAGTAATATGGCTATGAATCTCAGCTTTAAGCTTATGAAAAATTCGCAGGATATTAACAAGATTTTCTACATTTATCCATTTAATACACTTGTTGAGCAGAATATGAATTCACTTGCAAATGTATTTGGCAATAATGAGTCAGTTATGTCGCAGATTGCCGTTGTTAATTCTATTACTCCATATAAAGACATCTCAGATGATGAGCTTGATAAGAATTATCAGAGAATATTGCTCGACAGACAGTTTATGAATTATCCGACTGTATTATCTACTCATGTGATGTTGTTTAATACAATGTTCGGAGATAGAAAAGAGGACGCATTTGGATTTCATCAGTTGTGTAATTCAGTAATTGTGCTTGATGAAATCCAGAGCTATGACAACAGAATATGGGGTAAAATGATTACATTTTTAAAAGGATTTGCAGAGCTTTTAAATATAAAGATTATTATTATGTCTGCAACGCTTCCGAATCTCGAATTGCTGACTGATAACACGGCAGGGGCAGTAAAACTCATTGCTGACAGGGATAAATATTTCAGACACAATATGTTTGCTAAGAGAGTTGAGGTGGACTACAGTCTTTTGGACGAAGATATTACTATAGAAGAACTTGCACAGTATATTGTTGATAATGATGAAAATACTGGCAAAAAGGTTCTGATTGAGTTCATAAAAAAGAAAAGTGCAGAAGATTTTTACAGACTGCTGGAGGATGTGACTGACAGGCAGATACATTTAATGACAGGAGACAGCAGTATTCAGGAGCGAAAAGATATGATTGATAAGATCAATAATATGTCTGATGTTGTACTTGTTGCTACACAGGTTATTGAAGCCGGAGTCGATATTGACATGGACATTGGATATAAGGATATATCAAGGCTGGACAGTGAAGAACAGTTTATGGGACGAATTAACAGGTCTGGTAAAAAGACAGGAAAAGTGTATTTCTATAATCTTGATAAAGCTAAGAATATTTACAGAAATGATACAAGAGTTGATACTGACAAGACATTGGAAAGCAGTGATATCCGCGAATATCTTAATACCAAAGATTTCTTTAAGTATTATGAAAATGTGATTCTGCCGGTACTGTTAAAATCACAGGAGAAAATAACAGATGATAATATTAAACATTTTTTCAAAGAGAAGGTTGGAAAACTTAACTATCCTTATGTCTGTGAGAAAATGAAACTTATAGAAGATGGAAGAAAGCTGATATCTGTATATTTTGCAAGAAGTATTCAGGCTGGTGATAATGTTATAGACGGTGCAGATGTATGGAACGAATATAAGGAGCTTATAGAAAATCCGGATTTATCATACTCTGAAAGAACTGTAAGAATACATGATGTAAGAAGCAGAATGAACATGTTCATATATCAGTTTAAAGGGGATATTAAGAGTAATATTGAGTGGAATGAGCAGATAGGAGATATATATTACATTGAAGACGGTGAAGATTACTTTGACGATAATGGGGTACTTAAGAAGGAAATGATTGTAATAGCTGATGAGTTATTTATATAGGGGGATATATGCAGGTTAATGGAACTTTGATTAATTATTATTTTCATTGTAGACGGCAGTGTTATTTACATGGAAACCGGCTGAATCTTGAAGATAACAGTGAGCAGGTAAAGATTGGAAAGGCTATCCATGAAGAAAAAGCAGGGGATTCAAAGAATTCAGAGATTGCAATAGATAATATAAGGCTGGACAGGCTTACGAAAGAGTATCTTACAGAGGTTAAGAAATCAGACGCTGATACAGAGGCAGCAAAATGGCAGCTGCTTTTTTATCTTAAAGTTCTTAAGAGCAAAGGGATTATAAGAAAAGGAAGACTGGAATTTGTTGAAAAGAATAAGAAAGATGAGAAAGTAATAATTGTAGAACTGACTGAAGAGATTGAAAAGGAACTTGATAATTATATCAGCAGTATTGAACAGCTATTGTCACAGGAGAAGCCGCCAGAATGTATACAGACAAGCACCTGCAAGAAATGTGCATATTATGAGTATTGTTATATCTGATGAAAGCGTTTGAAAAACATTTTTCATGATTAAGAGGAGAAAATGTATGGGGAGTACAAAATATATAATGTCAATGGGGAAACTGACAAGAAAAGATAATTCCTTATGTTTCAGGAAGGACGGTAAAAATGTATATATTCCGGTAGAGAATACTAAGGAGATATTCTGTTTTAATGAGGTCAGTATCAATACTAAATTATTGGATTTTCTGTCACAGAATAATATAATAATACATTTTTATAACTATTATGGCGGATATAGTGGTACATACTATCCGAGAGACCATTACTTGAGTGGGAAATTACTGGTGAAGCAGGTACTGAAGTATGAGAATGATCGGATGAGTGTTGCAAGGGCGATTGTTAAGGGAATCGGGCTTAATATTTATGAGGTGCTTTATCATTATTACAAGCATGGAAAGAAAGAAGTAAAAGAAACTACTGACTGGATTAAATCAGATTTTATCAGGCTTGTGGAACAGTCGAAAGATGTTAAAGAACTTATGGCTTATGAGGGTGAAGTCTGGATGCGTTTTTATGCGGATTTCAAGTATTTTCTGCCAGAAGATTTCGTGATGAATAAAAGAGTGAAAAGACCGCCTGATAATCCCATAAATGCATTGGTGTCATTTGGAAACACTTTGCTGTATACCAAAACAATTTCGGCAATCTATCAGACACATTTGGACCAGAGAATTAGTTTTTTACATGAGCCATCTGAGGGACGGTTTTCACTTAGTCTTGATTTGAGTGAGGTATTTAAGCCGGTTATAGTATTCAGGACAATCTTTGACCTGGTTAATAATCACCGCCTTCAGGTAGAGAAACATTTTGAGAAAAATGTTAATTACTGCATACTGAATGAAGAGGGACGGAAGATATTCGTTAAGGCTTTTGAGGAGAGAATGGAAAGTGTTTTTGAACATTCGCGATTAAAAAGAAAAGTAACTTATAGAACAGCATTGAAGCTTGACTGCTATAAACTTATAAAAAATATTCTGGAAGACAAAGAGTTTGTTCCATTTTCTTTGAAAGAAGGTATGTAATGAAGAAAGAACGCAATTATAATTATACATTTTTATTCTATGATGTAGGTGAAAAAAGAGTGCAGAAGGTATTTAAGGTGTGTAAAAAATATTTGACGCATTATCAGAAATCCGTTTTCAGGGGAGACATGACTCCATCAAAATTCATATCTCTGCGAAGCGAATTAAACAAGGTTATAGATAAAGATGAGGATTTTGTGTGCATAATAAAACTTATGAATGATAATGTATTTGGTGAGGAAGTGCTTGGAAATGCGGGAAAGGAGACTGGGGAAGAATTGATGATATAATAGATTATATAGAGTTTAAATAAAAGAAAAATATTTATAACAAAGGAGATATATATGACAGAATTTATTAATCAGATAAACGAAGATATAAAAGAGTATCAGGAAAGATATCCATATATGGCAAATATGAATAAAAACGAGTGGGCATTTAATTTCTGGGTATTAGATAAATTGTATAAAGAAGATGAACAATTAATAGAGGATAAAATAATTGACTATAATGATAAAGGAATTGATTGTTATGTATGGCATGAAGATACATTAGATTTGTATCTGATTCAAAATAAATATTATACAGATGCAAGTACATTAACAAATGATTATGTACAAAATGATTTTTTGACAAGGGCAATTGGTGCATTAGAAAAAGGAACTTATACAAGGAGTGAAGAACTTCAGAAAATATATAACAAATATAATGAAGAACAGGATTTTTCAGTACATTTTGTTTTGTATGTTACTAACACAACAGTAAAAACAAAGCAGATAATTGATGGAATTGCAAAATATAATGCAGATAATGTTAATAGAGATGCCGTAATATATGACTTGAATGACATAGAGAGTTTATATTATGATAAACCAATAGTTAATAAGAAGAAAATGTCATTTGAAATAAGAACGATTAATAAAGGAACTATACTCAATATTGATCCAGAAGCATATAAAATGACTGTTCCATTGGATGCAAAGTATGTGCTTGTTCCTGTAATTAATATGTATGAAATATATAAGGTTGCTAAAGAAAAAGAGTATCCTATTTTTGATGCTAATATCAGAGAATATTTGGGAGCAACAGGTGCAATTAATAAAAAGATAATGGAAACACTGAAAAATCCAGATGAAAGAGTTAATTTTTTCTATTATAATAATGGAATTACAATTATTGCAGAAAATATCTCTAATGAAAACACAAGTGGTGGTTTTAAGAAATTAAGTATAGATAATCCACAGATTGTTAATGGATGTCAGACAGTTAGCACAATATATGAAACATTATCAAGTTTGCCCGAACAGACATTAGAAAAAGAATTTAAAGATACTTATGTAATGTTAAAAATTCTAAAAATACCATCAAATGATGTTAAATTGCAAACTTTATCAAATAATATAGTTACATATAACAACTCTCAGAACGCAATTAACCAAAAGGCCTTTGCTGCAAATACACAGGCATTTATAAGAGTCCAGACAGAATTTAGAAAAAAAGGATTTTTATTATGCATAAAGCAGAGTGATAAAAATACATTTTCAAAAGAATTTAAGAAACCAACAAAGCTTTTAGAATTAAATAGTGCTATTCTTGAGAAATTTGGATTAAGTGACATTTCTAAAACTAAGGATTTAGAAATTGATTTAGAAAAATTATTACAAGTAATATTAGCGTTTATCTCTTCTGCCCATGAAGCTATTACTAAGAAGTCACAATTATTAAAACCAGGAACTATTCAAAATAAGACTGTTACAGAATTTATTATGGGTGATGGAACAATTAATGATTTGTTAAATCTGTATTTATTATATTTGAGAGCAGAGAAAGAAAAGAAACTAAGTAGAGATGGAAGAATGCCTATTCCGCTGTATCTGATTGATTGCTTTGGAAGATATGATTGTGATAGAAAATGTAATAGAATATCTGAGATATTAAAAGATAAAGAAACTATTGATGGATTTTTAAGATTGTATAAGGCAACTATACAGGGATATACAAATCAATGGGATAAGATTAATGAAGGAAGAGGATATAATGTCATGATAAAGTCAGATATAGATATGAATCTTATGGATAGTGCGAAATCTATGGCAGAAAGTATGATGTAATTACATTTATTAAAATCACACCGCTTAAGGCGAGCCACAGAACGAAAGTGGAAGCATTCATATGTGAGAATTGCAGGATAGTAGAATTTGAGTATTAGATTTAAGAAGGGCGTATATGGATTGTCTTTAATTTGTCAGATATTTGTCTGGCTTGAGGAACAATTTCTGTATGTCCTTTATATTTTTAATGAATCTTATGCTATATAATGTTATTATAAGAAAAAAACAGAGGAGCACACACATGAACACCCAACCATTTACCATATCACCAATTCCAGACGACATATTTGCAAAGATGCAGGGGAAATCATTTAAGGACAACTGCACTGTGCCAAGAGAAGATTTGCGGTATCTTAAAGTTTTGCATGTCGGATTTGATGGGAAAACGCACACTGGTGAGCTGGTTGTGAACAGGATGATTGCTGATGATGTGCTTGATATATTTAAGCAGCTTTACGAGGCTGGCTATGAGATTGAAAAAATCAGACTTATTGATGAATATGATGCTGATGACGAGAAGTCGATGAGGGATAATAATTCTTCAGCGTTTAATTTCAGATACATTTCCTATTCAACGAAGCTGTCAAAGCATGCGTTAGGGCTGGCGGTTGACATCAACACGCTTTATAATCCTTATGTGAAATATGTTGATGGCAGAAGAAATGTAGAGCCTGCCAATGCTGAAAAGTATACAGACAGAAGCATTGAATTTCCACATAAAATCGACCATGACGATTTGTGCTATAAGGTGTTTGCAGAACATGGATTTGAGTGGGGCGGCGACTGGGAACATGCAAAAGATTACCAGCATTTTGAGATGCCAGATGAGTGGATTCAGAAAAGTTCATGCAGAAAAATGTGATATAATATAAAAGTTCGTGCGGAAAAATGTAATGCAACACAAAAATTCGTATATAAAAGTGTGGCAAAATACATTTTTACGTCCATAAAAATGTTGACCTTATCCTCTTAAAGGAATCAAATATTATACATAGGATAACCACTTTCACATCAAGGTAAGTGACAATAAATCAGTTATTAAGTAAAAATGTATTAAGAAAACGGCATATTTCAGAACTAACTATACAAAATGCACAAACACTTGCGTAAATCTTTGTAATTTTAAGCCATTTCATTTTTATCCATATTGTGGTATTTTTAGCAACAGAGGCGATTTATTTTGCATGATATAGGACACTGCCAGCAAAATAACGCCTCTTTTGCTATTTAATCTATAATGTTTGGGAGGTTAATCATGATTAAGAAGGCAAGAAGGGTTTTTGCAGCTGTTGTTGCAGTATTATTAGTATGTTTTACAGCAGCACCAGTGTTGTCAGCTAATGCGGCAACACAGAATTCATGGAATTTCAAGAATTCTAATTTTAAGAAGTTAGGAACTATTAAATCAAGTACTACAGTAGACGGACTTGGTCTTATGGCAACAAGCAGTAAGACTATGAATGTCAAGGCAGAATCTGTAACGGTAGATGGCACAGCATATACATATTGTCTGGCTCTTTCTGGTACAGGCACTACATCATACCGTTCAGTTAAAGTACCAGTGTCAGGTTCTGATACAATTAAGGTAGTGTTAAGAAGCAGTGGAAGCTCTACCCGTAATTTAATCGTAGCTGATTCTAATGGAAAGAAGCTTGGAACTATTGCAGCTAATAAGACAGCTTCTTTAGGAACATATTCATATTCAGGTTCTAAGGGATACATATATCTGTATTCAGAGAACAGTGGAATTAACATTTACAAGGTACAGGTTGATTCTAAGGACAGCTCATCATCTGGTTCTTCATCAGGAAGTTCATCAGGTTCAGGCAGCTCTTCATCAGGAAGCAGCTCATCTTCAGGTTCATCAACAGGTTCATCTGTATCGGGTAATTATGTGGTTAAGGCTGGTGGAATGTCTTTAGCAGATGCACTTAAGAAGGCTAAGTCAGGACAGACAGTAGTTATTGATGGAACAGTTAAGTCTGGAGCTGTTTCACTTCCAGCAGGTGTTAATCTTGCAGGAAAGAATAATGCGACAATAGATTTCTCACAGACAAGCGGAAGTTCAGGAAGAGGAATTACATTATCAGGTAATGGAAGCACACTTTCTAACATTACAGTTAAGAATGCTTCTGATAATGGAATCTTTATTTCAGGTTCTAATAATACATTAAAGTATGTAACATGCTGCTATAATGAAGATGCAGGTTTTCAGGTAAGCAACGGAGGAGCTAATAACAAGTTTTATAATTGCAAGTCTCATCATAATGCAGATGCTAAGGGTGAGAATGCTGATGGTTTTGCAGTAAAACTTCATTCAGGTGAAGGCAATTATTTTGAAAACTGTGTAGCTGAATACAATAGTGATGATGGCTGGGATTGTTATGCAGCTCATGGAGCAGTAACACTTGTAAACTGCCAGGCTAACTACAATGGATACTGTGATGGAATATATGGTGATGGTAACGGATTTAAGATGGGTGGAGTAGATAACAAAACACCAGGAAAGGCAGCTCACCTTGATCCTCTTAACCATAAGCTTATTGGATGTACAGCTAAGGGAAACTATGCTAATGGTTTCGATAGAAACAACCAGAGTGGTGTTGTAACAATGAAGAATTGTATTTCAGATTCTAATAAGGGTAATAATTATCACTGGCCACTTACAGGAAAACCATCTGCACTTGGTTATAAAGTAACATTTGGCAAAGCTATTATTGAGGATTGTACTAATATTAATGGAAAAGTTAATATTACAGGAGCAACTCTTAAGGGTAACTGTAAGGGATTCTAGGATAATGGCTGATTGTAATAATATGGTTTACAATACAATATTATAATTTATAACAAAATAATAAAACGCATGTCCGATTTTTTCAATCTGACATGCGTTTTTTATCGTTAATCCAATTCGTTAAAATCAGTCAATTATATGATGATTAAGCCATCTGCGGGAGTGGAAACGTATAGTGAACACGATACCGCGCACAGTCCAGTCGGCAAACATTCCAATCCATACAGCAATAGGACCAAAGCCATATACACGGCATAAGAATATAGTAAAGCTTACACGACATAACCACATGCTTGCACATGATGTTATCATTGAAAATTTCACGTCTCCGGCAGCACGCATTCCGTAAGCTGGAATGAACGACAATACCCATGATATTGGCTTGGTTATTGTTATAAAAAGAGTCATCTCAAAACACATTCTTGCACTTTCTGCTTCCATTCCACCGAGTATGGTAATCGGCCTGCACAATGCAAATACAACAAGACAGCTTATAATAATGGCAGCTTCAGCCATTTTACTGAGCTTCTTTATATAATATATGGCTTCATCTTTTCTTCCGGCTCCAATGCACTGGCCAACTATAGTCATAAGTCCGATACCTACACCCTGTGCAGCAACTCCGTTAAGGTTTTCAAGAATATTGGTCACAGCATTTGCAGCGATGGCCGCAGTTCCAAGCGTTGAAACTGTTGACTGGATTGCCAGCTTTCCAAACTGGAACATGCTGTTTTCAATACCTGAAGGAATACCAATATATAAGACTCTCTTAATTAAATCCCAGTCGGGACGGATTGTGTAATATCTGTTTACGCAGATAGTCTGAGAAGGGTTTCTTAATTTAATAATTACAACAACTGCACAGAAAACTCTTGATGCAAGTGTTGATATTGCAGCCCCTGCAACACCCATTCCAAGTCCGAATATAAGAATCGCATTACCACCTATATTAAGGAAGTTGGATATTATTGATATTATCATAGGGCTTTTGCTGTCCTTCTGGGCTCTCATAATGGACGCACCAGCGTCATACAGGCCAATGAATGGAAATGACAACAGGGTAAACAGGAAGTACGCCTGTGAATCAGCCATAACCTCAGCTTCTACCGAACCAAAGATGAACCTAAGCATTGGTACACGAAGAATGAGACATATTGCTGATATGAAAACCGACAGCACTGTCATGACAAGAAATACCTGTCTCGCAGCGCGGTTGGCACCGTTAGGGTTGCTGCTTCCTATGTACTGGGAACACAGGATTGCACCTCCGGCAGCAAGTGCTGACAAGGCCTGTATTACAAGAATATTGATGGAATCAACAAGCGATACTGCTGAAACAGCAGATGCACCTACATTACTTACCATCATAGTATCAACAGTTCCCATAAGTGAAGCCAAGAGATTTTCCAGCATGATAGGAATAAGAAGTTTCCTTATATCTACATTAGAAAAAATGTGGTCAGAATTATTAGTCATTGAAATTACTCCATAATATTTTACAAACTAAAATGCAACTAACATAATTTATTCCTAAGAACAGATAAAGTCAAGTATATATGTTGATAAAACATGTCAGAAAGAACATATTGGCATAAAATACTTGACTTTATAATATAATTATGATATCTTAACAAAGCACTGAAATATCAGTGGTTATGCGGGTGTAGTTCAATGGTAGAACACTAGCCTTCCAAGCTAGATACGTGGGTT
>OKXB01000979.1_pt1 | contig 31373 bp, 34 predicted proteins | sample 1601731 | NCBI WGS metagenome assembly OKXB01 (sample SAMN04414077, study PRJEB24778) | human gut metagenome | material: faecal | host: Homo sapiens
GCCCCGCAACACCCTCGTAACTGGTACGGGGCGTATCCAGGGCGACAGGCTCGGTATCGGCATCGTCTCGCTGGAATACGGCGGATTGATTATCCCGGTCGAACTGACGGTCTATGACTCCGACGGGCAGGAAGGCATCTACATCCCTAATTCCGCGGAGGTCAGCGCGGCGAAAGAGGTGGCCGCCAATCTGGGGCAGAACCTCGGTACGAGCATCTCCATCACCAACCAGTCCGCGGGGGACCAACTGTTATCGGAACTCGGCAAGGGGGCGATTCAAGGGGTGTCGCAATATGTCTCCAAAAAACTGCGGGAGGAAAAGGTACATCTCAAATCAGGCTATACTCTGATGTTGAGCCAAAAGAAAAACAACTGATTATTCACCATTTAATTTTTAAGCGTATGAACAAAGTAATTGTAATGTTTGCCCTTGTACTGGGCATGACGATGAGTGCTTTCGCACAGGAAACGGACAAAGTGAACGGGAAAACGGAGTGCCAAACCGACAATTCCGTGAAATTGACCAGAGAGGCCTATCCCCAGATGGAAACAGAGGGGGACTTGTACCACGGTCTGACACGCAAGCTGACGTTTGACAGGCTGATTCCGCCGTATGGCCTGGAAGTGACTTATGACAAGACCACACACATTATCTTCCCGTCGGCGGTGCGCTATGTGGACCTCGGTTCCCCGCACCTGATTGCCGGAAAGGCGGACGGGGCGGAGAATGTGATCCGTGTCAAGGCCACAGTCAGGAATTTCAGGGAGGAAACCAATTTCTCGGTCATTACCGAAAGCGGGAGTTTCTACACCTTCAACGTGAAATACGCGGAAGAACCGCTGCTTCTGAGCGTTGAGATGAAAGACTTTATCCATGACGGAAGCACGGTAAACCGTCCGAACAATGCACTCGACATCTATTTGCAGGATTTGGGCAGCGAGTCGCCGAAACTGGTGCGTCTGATTATGGAGGCCATCCATAAGGACAACAAGCGCAACATCAAGCATATCGGCAGCAAGTCTTTCGGCATCCAGTACCTGCTTCGCGGACTGTACACACACAACGGGCTGTTCTATTTCCACACACAGCTCTGCAACACCTCACACGTGCCTTTCGATGTCGATTTTATCACGTTCAAGATTGTCGACAAGAAGGTCATGAAGCGCACGGCTATCCAGGAGCAGGTCATCTTCCCGCTCAGGGCATACAACTATGCCACCATGGTGGCCGGAAAGAAGGACGAACGTACCGTTTTCACGCTGGACAAATTCACGATTCCCGATGACAAGATGCTGGTTGTGGAACTGCATGAGAAAAACGGCGGACGCCACCAGTCGTTCATGGTGGAGAACGAGGATATCGTCCGGGCAAAGGTCATCAACGAACTTAAAGTGAAATGACCATGAAAAAGTACATGTTTATCATAGTTGCGGCAATGCTTGTCCTCTTCGGGGGACAGGCAAATGCCCAACGCTGTCTGCCCGGTATGCGGGGGATAGAACTGAGGGGAGGTTTCACGGACGGTTTCGGCAAACCGGTGGATTTCTACACAGGTATTGCGATGTCGACCTATACCAAGCATGCGAACCGTTGGGTGGTCGGTGCGGAATATCTTCAGAAGAGCTACGAATACCGGGATATGCAGATTCCCCGTGCCCAGTTCACGCTGGAGGGCGGCTATTTCCTGAAATTCCTCTCCGATCCGTCCAAGACCTTCTTCCTTTCCATCGGCGGCTCCGCCCTTGCCGGTTATGAAACGGTGAACTGGGGCGACAAGCAGTTGCCCGACGGCTCGCTGCTCACGACAAAGGACGCCTTCATCTATGGAGGGGCGGTCACGCTGGAATTGGAGAGTTACATTACCGACCGTATCGTGCTACTCGCCTCCATTAGGGAGCGCTGTCTCTGGGGCAGCAAGGTGGGACTGTTCAGTACGCAGTTCGGTTTGGGCGTCAAATTTATCATCAATTAAAAACAAGAATGAATATGAATACATTGAATCAAAAAAGAGTGTGGAGCGGACTGGTGTCCGTCCTGTTCGTAAGCCTGCTGGCTTGTCTGTTCACTGCCTGCAACGATAAGATTGACGTGCAGCAGGCGTTCCCGTTCACCGTGGAAACCATGCCTGTGCCCACCCGTCTTGTGTTGGGCGAAACGGCGGAAATCAGGTGCGAGTTGAAGCGTGCCGGGCGTTTCGAGGATGCACGCTACACCATACGCTATTTCCAGCCGGACGGGAAAGGCTCGCTGCTTCTGGATAACGGCATGAAACTGCTTCCCAATGACCGTTACCCGTTGGACCGTGAGGTGTTCCGCCTCTATTACACCTCCGGATGTACGGACCAGCAGACCATCGACATCTATTTCGAGGACAATGCAGGGCAGGTGGTATTGCTCTCTTTCTCTTTCAATAATGAAAAAGAAGATGAAGAATTCGGAGTAACGGAAAAGAGTAGAGACCTGCCGACCATGCAGATTGATACGATTCCTGTTCGCTTCCCGCCCGATTCGCCGGATGAACCCTCTTTCACTCCGCAGACAATGGAAACCGATCTTTACAACAAAACTGCCTTATGAGAAGTAAACTGTTTGCCCTTTGGCTTTTGGCCTTTTCCTTTGTTCCCGGACTGTTTGCCCAGACCGGGATTTCCCCGCCGGATGCCGGGCTGTTCAACAAGGCGGTGGCATGTATCAAGGAAGCGGAAGGCTGGCACGGAAACCACCTGCCTTACGTGGGGTACGGCCACAAGATTCTTCCCCACGAGAAACTGACGGCCGATATGACGGAAGCGCAGGCGGATTCTCTATTGAGAGCCGATTTGAGGAAACTGCATAAGATGTGCAGCCGCTTCGGAAAAGATGCCCTGCTCGTCGCAACGTTGGCCTATAATGTTGGTTATGTAAGCGAATATATTATGTAAATAAAGAAAATATAAATCATTGATTAACAAATAGTATATTCATTTTTCACAGGATTACTTTTTACATAATATTCCTAACTTATTAGGTAAAATCATAGCATTATTTCCTAATAAGAGATATATTGAAGCTCCATCAAATCAAATAGATGGAGTTTCAATTAATATCAAACAATAAATAATGTTTTATGGAAGAAAGTAATTTTTATGATTTAAGGAAACAAGTTGTCCAGCAACTGCGTGAAAGGCATTATGCACCTTTAACTATTTGTGCATTTAAGAGTAGTTATAATAAACTGGAATGTTATATGCTGGAAAATAAAATTGAAATCTATTCTGCTCGTGTAGGAGAAGATTTTTTGAAAACTCGTCACAAAGGTATGGCATACGCCCAACTGTCTGATTTTGAGAAGAACATGGTTAGACATATAAAAATAATGAATGAAGTTCTGCATACAGGAATTATCATTGGAAAACCAACTCCGCGAAGTCCCATGTTTGAATTCAAAGGAGATTTAGGCATACAATTCAATGAATTTATTTGTCATGAAAGGAGAATTAAAAGCCCTCTAACAGTGAGCAAACATCACTTGTATTTGAGAGACTTGTATGATTTTCTAAAAGAAAACAACAAACTGGTTAAAGAGTTTGGTATTCCCGATTGCTTGTTATTTTTACGTGAATTGAAGCGAAAGAAACGTCCTTGGCATCACGTCGTCTCTTCTGTAAGAGCCTTTGTCAGATACTCTTGTGAGCGTAATTTATTAGCAGATTGCAATTTTTCCCGCTGGGATAGGATTTTATGCCTTCATCGTCCCAAAAATCCTCAATTACCATCATATTATAGCAGGGAGGAAATAAAAAAAATGCTGGACGCAATAGACAGATCTTGTCCTAAAGGAAAACGCGACTATGCAATGCTTCTACTTGCAGCACGTTATGGACTCCGCGCTTCGGATATAGTAGGAATTACATATGCCAATTTTGAATGGGAGTTCAATCGTTTGTCCCTTGTGCAGGCAAAGACGGGGAAGCCTGTTTCATTTCCATTATCAGAGGAAATAGGAAGTGCTATTATTGATTATATCAAGTTCGGAAGACCTGATATTGACAGTCCGCATGTTTTTTTGGAACATATGGCTCCATATCAAAGGATTTCCCCCCCAGGCATTGAGCAGGATTGTCTCAGAGTGGATGTTGGCTGCCAGGATAGATATATCAACACGTAAACATGGTCCTCATTCTTTACGTCATAGTCTTGCTATTAATTTGTTTGAGAATGGTGAATCCCCAAGCGTTATTTCTGAAATTCTCGGACATTCCAATTTATTAACCACCATGAGTTATGTAAAAGTTGATTTGAAGCATCTAAGACAATGCGCACTTGAAGTACCTCAAATTCCTGAAATATTTTACTTAGAAATATATGAGAAAGAGAACTGGTAAATTATATAGTGTATTCTCTGGGTTAATTACCCAATATATAGAATACAAGAATAATATAGGTTGCAAAACGACTGTAATGGAATGTTTGTTAAAGCGCTTTGACAAGTTTGCCAATGATAGAAACGAGAAGGTCCTTGGGATTTCCAAAGATTTGGCAGATGCTTGGTGCTGTAAATTCCCTGGAGAATCTGAAGATAACCGCTATTATAGGATTATCATTCTTCGAGGATTCTCTTCTTTCCTGCAAACAATTGGATATGATTCATATATTCCAATATTACCCAAACATCAATCAAATTTTGTCCCCTACATTTACACACCTGACGAAATGGAAAGAATCTTCAAGGAGTGCGACAGAATAAATGCTTATCACCACGTAATCAATTCAGCTCGATTTTCCATACCATGCCTAATCCGTCTGCTGTACGGTACAGGAATCCGTATAGGTGAGGCTATAAAATTGAAACACTGTGATATTGATTTCAAAAATGAATGCTTATTACTTAGAGAATGTAAGAATGGGAAAGACAGATATGTCCCTCTTTCTCCTTCCTTAGCACTAATATGCCGTGATTATGTAACTAAAAAACAGAAATTTGGGCTTAGTATTAATCCAGAGAACTATTTTTTTGTAAAATGTAATGATACTTCAATTTCATCAAAAACTATTTCAAACATTTTCAATCATATTTTAGAACGTGCCGCCATCGTACGAAATGAAAATCGAAAAGGACCTCGTCTGCATGACCTTCGACATACATTCTGTGTAAATTCATTTGTGCAATTATGTGAATCAGGGAAAGATATACATAATGTGATGCTGATACTAATGACGTATATGGGACATCAATCCATTGCCGCTACAAATAAATATGTCAGAATAGTGGAGACCATGTTTCCTGAAATTGTAAGACAAGTAGATATGACTCACAATCATATTTTTCCAAACATGGATGAAATGACAGATTAATTATGTATTAAAATTTTAGTGTATGACAGATTTTGGAAAATATCTCACAGATTATTTAAACCGTTACCTCACAATGGAATGTGGCTGTTCCTATCAAACGGTAAAACAGTATAGTGCAACATTCATGCTTTTTATACAATACATGTATAAGATTGAATTAATAGCACCGGAAAAACTATTCCTCAAAGAAATTACAAAAGAAAGAGTTTTAGGATTTTTGCATTGGCTGGAAGAAACGAGAAAATGCTCAATATCAACAAGAAATAATCGTTTAAGTGCTCTACGGTCTTTTTTCAAATATCTTCAATATCGGGAAGTTAAGGGCATGGCTTATTGGCAAGCTATATTGAGTATCAAACAGAAAAGAACACCTTTTAAGGAAATGTCTTATCTGACTACGGAAGGAGTACAGGCATTACTTGAACAACCGGATTTATCAACTCGTAAAGGGCGTAGAGACTTTATTCTTATGGGGCTATTGTATGATAGCGGTGCAAGAGTTCAAGAGATTATAAACCTAACCCCAGAAAATATAAGATTAGGAGAAACTACTACTGTAAAATTACATGGGAAAGGCAATAAAATTAGAGTAGTTCCTCTTTCTACTAATCAAGTGAAAAATTTAAGGTTGTATATGGAAGAGAACAATCTTTTTGCTTCACAATATAGATGCCATCCGTTATTTCCTAATCCAAAAGGAGAAAGGTTGACGAGAATGGCCGTATTAGATATTGTGAAAAGACATGCTAAAAATGCGAGGAAACAATATTTGGAATTGATACCAAGTAATATATCCTGTCACACTTTCCGGCACTCCAAAGCCATGCATATGTTGGAAGCGGGTATAAATCTCGTCTATATTCGTGACTTTCTTGGACATGCTTCTACAACAACAACGGAAATATATGCTAGGGCAAGTGAAAAATTAAAAGAACAGGCATTGGAAAAACTGGCTCCTGGTATTATTCAGGAAAGTAAAACTGCATGGCAAAAAGATGGAGATTTAATGGAATTCTTAAAAGCTCTGCAAGTAAAATATAAATAAAATAACAAGTAGAGTGAAGAGTAGTAAATAGAAGAACCACTCTTCACTCATTTGAATACAATGCAAACATTCTTATTTACAATTACGTAATAATCAGTTATCTAGCAACATCTTCTATGCGCGTTTGTTTGCATAACCATCTTATGTAGATTTATATAATCTTTCTTTTTTACGATATATTGGAATTATTCTATGCAAATCCAAACTGCTATTGAAATCTTCTGGTTCAGGCACAGTTGTTATTTTCGTGGAATAAGGCTACAATTTATTCGGAAAAGAGCGTTTTGAAAAATAAAAATCAGTAATTTTGCTTTCGGTTAAGTTTGCAGCAAAATATTTCCCCACTCATATTTTTATATTAGTAGGCTACAAATTATTAAGCGAGCGACACTATGTGACAAGTTTATATAAAATATCGATATGTTAATAAAATCAGTAACACTTAAAAACTTTCGTGGCGATAGAAGTGAGACTACAGTTCTTTTCTCCAATCTAACAACTTTTGTTGGTCGTAACGATATTGGAAAATCTACAATTCTGGAAGCCTTAGACATTTTCTTTAATGAAGGAAAGGGATGTATTTCCCTAGATAAGGAAGATATAAATAAACGTGCTTCTAGTGAAGGTGACGATGAAATAATAATTGCTGTAGAATTTTTCAAATTACCAGATAGTTTAGTTATAGATGATAGCAATAGAACTACACTTGCAGCTGAATATCTTTTAACAGAATCTAATACTCTAAAAATAGTGAAAAGGTATCCAAAAGCTGGAAGGGAAAAAGTTTATATTCGAGCTAAACATCCGACCAATGCAGTTTGTTGCGATTTGTTAAGCAAGAAAATTACTGATCTTAAAACAATATTAAATCGAGAGAACATAGAATGTGAAGATCAGACTAGAAAGGCTGTAATACGCACAGCAATATGGAACCATTTTGCAGATAATCTCAATTTAGAAGAAAAGGAAATTGATGTAACGAAAGAAGACGGAAAGACGATTTGGGAAAGTTTGAAGAAGTTTCTTCCTGTATATTCACTCTTTCAAGCTGATCGTAGTAATAATGACCATGATAAAGAAATACAGGATCCTTTAAAAGAGGCTGTAAAATCGATACTAAAAGAGGAAAATGTAGCCCAAATGTGTCAGTAAATAGCAGAACATGTTACAACTAAACTACAAGAAGTCTCAAATCATACGTTAGATAAAATACGAGAAATGAATCCAGAGCTAGCAAATAGTCTTAGCCCTAATATACCGTCTTTCACTGATTTAAAATGGTCTGATTTATTCAAAAATGTATCTATTGCAGGAGATAATGACATTCCTATCAATAAGCGTGGTAGCGGTGTAAAACGTTTAATACTTTTGAACTTTTTTAGAGCTGAAGCCGAAAGAATGCAAAGTAATACAGAATCAGATGGTCTAATATACGCTATTGAAGAACCTGAAACTTCTCAGCATGTTGCACACCAAAAGATTCTGATGAAAGCTTTAATAGATTTAGCCAACAATGAGAATGTACAAGTTGTATTGACAACCCATAGTTCTTATGTTGTAAAACAACTAAAGTTTGATAACATTCGATTGGTAAAAGAAAAAGAAGAAGACAGAGAGGAAAGAGTAGTTCAGGCTATTGAACCATCTCAGTTGCCATATCCGTCTTTAAATGAAATAAATTTCACGTCTTTTGGAGAAGTGACAGAAGAGTATCATGATGAGCTATATAGTTATCTTTATTCGAACAAAACAGATGGAATAAAATGGATTGAAGAATATAAAAATGGCAAAACAACAGTCGACTATATTAGGGAGTTACCAAATGGTACAACTAAGACAGAGCAAAAAACTTTAACAGAAAAAATTCGCCATCAGATTCATCATCCAGAGAATTGTCATAATGAGCCTTATACAGAAACTGAAATTCGCCAGTCAATTGAAGATATGAGAGCCTTTATTATGAGGAAATGAGTATAAATGGCAGCTCTTTTACATCTCGCTGCCGAAGATGTGCATTTATCGTCTCGGACGACGACGACAATACGGTGAAACGTATTCCCACTTCCCATAGCGAAACCGATAATAATCGGACACAGATACTGGTTTGTAAATGCAATTGCACATTATCCGCATATCAAACACCTCCTTTCATTTATTTAACCTTATAAATAAAGATAGGATCTGTGTCTGCTATTTGGAATATGCTGTGCAAATGTACAATAAATGTTTATGATAAACAAGTCAGATAAAATCTTTCGACTTTGCACCATTGAATTAATATATTCAATACCTTTATGTTGTGGATGATTTAAAATGTTTTCTCTTTAATGATTTTATCCTATGTAACAATTATGTAAAGAAAATAACAGCTATTATAAATTACAATATTGATATATAGGCACTTACATACAATGGTTTTACATAATAAAATCGCTTACATAACCCACATTATGTAAAAGCTTACATAATGTCGGATATTACCGGTTGGTCGGGTATGGGAAGATACCGAAAAGCAGGTTGATCCAAAAATTGGAATCCGGCAACAGGGATATCTACGAGGAGTATATCTCGTTCCGATGCTATAAGGGAAAGGTGGTGCCGAGCATCGAGCGACGACGGAAGAAAGAGTTTGAATTGTTGTATATACATTAAATTATTAAGGGGCTGACTAAAGTATTAGTAAAGCCCCTTTTTCTTATTTTCGGTGAGGTCAATCTCGACCTGGTTTCCAAATATTCAATTCTCAGAGAGTCATTCTGACTTTTTAGCCTCCCTATTAATAATAAAGAATTTGGTATTTAAAAGAGATTACCTTCTCGAAAATTGGGGCATCACAAAATAAATTCATATCTTTGCATATTAAATAGATGCCTCAAATGAACCACTTTGATAAAATTGACATACGAGTCTTTGATAGATTCATAGACAAATTTGCAGACCGTTATATTAAACAACGGTCAGAGGTTTTTAGTGGCATTAATGCTGAATTGTTACAACAAGCAGAATCAATCGGATGCGATTTCAACTTAGAGGCTCTATTTAAAATAATCAAACAGAATTCTATCGCAACAGATTTTGCCCGAGAAGAAGGTAAAAGACCATTAGCTTTTAAAGATATATATAGAAGTGATCTGGGAGAATTATTAACGACCTATTATTTTGAAGAGAAAATAGAAGAAAATAGGAGATTTTTAATTCCAATAAAAAATATATCATATCGAGAAAGGTTGGATTTGCCGGGTCGAGGTTTTGATGCTATAGGATATAGGACTGAAGGAGATAAAGTTAATATTCTGATTGGAGAAGCTAAAGTATCCTCACAGAAAGAAAATCCTCCACATGTAGTAGATGTTCACGAGGACTCGATTTATAAGTCTCAAAAGAACCATCATGACGATACAGGTATAGTTTTACAACGTTTGACGGATTACTTGCGTAGATTATCTTCAACAGAACATTTTTATGTTATTGCAGGTGTTGTAATCAATATGAAAGTTGGTAATGTCGATAAATATGACATTACCTATGGTTGCGGTCTTGTTCGAGACTCCGGTTGCGTGAATGAAGCAAAAGATTTTGGGAAGATGCAATCTTTAGCGCACGAATTTAAGCCTGGTTTGGTTGATTTTGCCATTTTTTCATTTACTGAAAAAACTATTGATGAAACAGTCGATTTGTTTTATCAAAAAGTCAAAGAGATGGTACAATGAATGGCATGGACTACATACAGCAGATTCTAAATGATGATGATATTAATATACTCTTACAAAAGAGTAATCAAACATATCATCTTCAATCAATATGTATAAACAATTCAAATTTCACTTCGTCTGAAATTGAATTATCTTGTCGCCTTGCATTTTTACTTGTAGGACTTTCATTTCATGAAAACACTAACCCCAAATGGGCTGAATATGCTTATAAATTATTAAAAAACATCCACATAAAAGAGAATGAAGATAGAGAAATTTTTGATAAAATAATGGGCTATGAATTGGATAATGTTTCGTTAATATATTATTTTTATTTATCAAGTCTTGCTCTTATTTTAGATAAAACTATCTCAGCCCGTCTTGATTTAAAACAATTTGTTGACTTCGAAGATGTCGAATCATCTTGGAGTCAACGTGTTTTGGCTGGTATTTTTAAAGCTCTTTTTTTCTTAATTCGTAAAAGTGATGGGTTTGAAGATATTCGTAGGGCCATATCCGAAATATCTAATCTGCAAAAGGAACAAGTAAAATTTGAAGATCAATATTTGAACCAATTCGATGTTCAAACACAAAAAGAAGAAGCTCTTATATTGGTTGGGTTATATCATACCTCAAAAGCTTTAACAGAAACAGCAGAATATCTAATCAACGGATATAATTATAAGAAGCGTATTGATAATGTTGTGAGACAACATATTGACATTGCATTGGACCTAATACCTTCGGATGTTCGTTTAAGAGATTTTATCTCTATAATTAACAAAGACTTGCAATCTTTAATACGGAATTCCATTTGGAATGGGACAGCCTTTCAAGATCAAATAAAAAAACTTTGCGAGTTCAAAAGTTCTCATAATATATTGGAACTTTTACCATCGCAAAGGCAGGCTATGCAGCAAAATTTATTTGATGTCTATGCAAATGCTTCAATAGTACAAATGCCAACAAGTGCCGGTAAGACTATGTTGGCAGAATTTAATATTGTCTTGACAAAATCTTTACGAAAAGACGCTAAGGTTGTATACGTCGTGCCATCCAGAGCATTAGTTAATCAGGTATATTTTGATTTACGTAAAGACTTATCCGCAATAGGCTTCAATGTTGAACGAACATCTTCTGCAAGTGAAATAGATCCGACTGAGGCCGATTTCTTGATTGCAGATGACGTTGATGTTATAGTTTCAACGCCAGAAAAATTAGATTTATTAATTCGCCGTTCTCACCCTTCCGTTGAAGACGTTTCGCTATTTATCATAGATGAGGCTCATACTATTGAAAACGGAGAACGAGGAGCACGACTGGAATTACTTATTGCTATGTTACGACGAGAGAGGCCCAATGCTAAATATATGCTTTTATCGCCGTTCCTACCTGGCAATACAGAGGCACTGAAAGACTGGCTTGGAGGAGGTAACATTATTAATGTAGATTGGAGACCTTCTGAAAAAATAGTTATTGGATTAAAAGTAACTAAAACCAAAGCTACATTCAATTTACTACCATCTGCTTACAGTTTCGATCTATATCAGGAGAATGAGCAAGTAATAAAAAATCCATATCAACTTGTATCAACAACTCCTAAAGATAGAATATTAGAATTTTCATGTCGTCATTTTTCCTCGAAAGGGAAAACGGAACTTATACTTTGCAAAGGTAAAGGTTCGGCTAACAATGTAGCAGAAAAAATCTATAGTTGGATTGGCAATAATATTAATAGTGATGAAATTCATTTAGTCCAAAAATATATTGATGAAGAATTGGGATGCTCAACATCATTTTCTAAATTTTTAGGAAAGGGAGTTGCTGTTCATCATGCAGGCTTATCGGATGAAACTAAATTACTAACAGAACATCTTATTCGCCAAGGATTAATTAACTGTGTATGTGCAACTACAACCATTGCTGAAGGTGTTAATTTTCCCGTATCTTCTGTTTATTTTGATACATATCAACGTGGGCAACATAATTTGTTATCAGCTAATGATTTTTGGAATATAGCAGGTAGATCTGGACGAACTATGGTAGATGATTTTGGAAAGATAATCTTACCATTTAACACTCATACAAATGCAGAAACAGGCAAAGCTATTCTTAGCAAAGGTGCAGAAGAATTAACAAGTGTCTTAGCGAAGCTGTTTCTTGATAGAGAATATATACTTGAGACATTAATAAAAGAAAGGGGAATCGAAATATTAATGGCTGAATATACAGATGCATTCAGCCCTATATTTCAATATTTCGTACATCTTTTAAATGTTTCCAATAACGAGCTTGCTGTAGATATTGATGACCTTTTTAAAGATTCATTGGTATATTTTATGTTGGATAATGAACAGCAAAGGAACAAATTCATAGATTTATGTAAACAGATATATTTAACAATCCAAGCACGATATGCAAATAATATTGGGGTTTTGAAATATGCAGATAAGACAGGTTTTTCCGTTCCATCTGTTTTAAAGATTATGCATCAAAAAGCAACAAATCCGGCTATTGCAGACTTAGACTCATGGAATGTAAATGTAATGTTTAATCGAAGAAATGCTGAAAACTTAACAGAGAAGATTAAAGCTATTTCAGAATTAAGAGAAACGGGACTTGGAACTGATGATACGACAGCACCATTTAATCCAGAATTGGTTGCAAAAATGATAATACGTTGGGTTAAAGGGGATAAAATAAATGCCATATCCTCAATCCATCCCCATTTTATAGACAATGATGCGGATAAACGCCTAACTCAATTTGTTTCATATATGAATCAGTTGCGATTTAAAGCATCGTGGGGATTAAGCGCACTTGAAGGTATAGTAAAAGGAAATGAGGATGAAATGAAAGATTCATACATTCCATCTTATGTTTATTATGGTGTAGATAATAATCCAGCTTTAGCTATGAGGATGTTGGGAATACCACGTTCTTTGTCATTATCCTTATCGCAAATAATTACAGGCTCTATCTCAGATTACTCATTTACAAAATTGCGTAATATAATTAATTCGCTATCATTAAATGATTGGGATTCCTTAAAACCAACACGTTCAAAATTGTCTGGAGAAGAATGGAAGTATATTGTAAGTATTCTAATGAAATAAATGAAGCCGGCACTTCCGTCCGGCTTCATCCTTATACTTGATGGAGATATACACCCAGCGTTCGATCTGTAATTCCCGCTCGGCTTTTGCCAGATCCTTGGCATATTCCCACCTGTCGTCAATTCTTTCTTGTGCCATAATTTCAAGATTGCTTTGATGCAAGTAACTTGAGATAGTCTGCAATGGCACGCTGACAACCGGTAAAATCCGGAGTCCGTTTACCTTTATACTTTCTAAAATAGATCGTTCCCGATTTTGTAAGACCGTTTACGGATTTGTTGAATGTGCCTTTGGTACGGATATGGATTTCAAAACCGTCCCGTTTGGCTATTTCAAGAAAAACGTTTGCCGCAATTCGCTCTCCATTTAGAAAATTCTGCTTGCAATCGTCAAGTTGCTGTTGCCATTTCTTTTCCTTTAATCGATCTTCCTCTTCTTCTTTAGCCTTCCGTTCCAGACGTTTTTGTTCCTGTCTTTTTAAGTACGCTTCACGGGCTTGCAATAAAGGTGCAGTATCAAGCCCAAGAGCTTCAAACACACGGATAGAAAGAAGAGAAATATGAACTCCTTTTTCTAAATCTTGAAGTATATTTGTTATCCAATTTTTACAATAAGCGGCAGTTATTTCTTTACGTTCCTCCTTGTCAAGAAATCGGCGCGAATATTGACCACAAGAGAAGAATACATTTTCTATCTTAAAGACAACATGGAATATGTCTTCGCTTACGTTTCCATATTCGTTTTTTTTAGATAACGAGAGATAAACGTTCTCTGCATACGGCTCCAACTCCATATAAGGAGCAACGACGGTATTCCCGTCAAACTTGCACTTGAATACTTTTGCTTTCATAATTATATCTGTTATTGTTCATTCATATAATCCAATATGCTTCCTTCCAGTCTGTCGTATATCTGGTTGAATTGGTCTTGACATTCTTCCAGAAAAGCCCCGTCCGCATCGCACATTTCATCGAGAGTCTTTTTGTTTGTCCGGCATAATTCCACATCTGCCAATTCACAAACTATCTCAATAAGTATTGAGCGTTCCTTGTCTTCAGACAACAGTCTGTCTTTTTTCAGGCAACAATAATTGCGGATATTGGTTCTCAGATACAGGTCTGACTCTTCCCAGCGTGCATCCGGGAAAAGTGTGAATGCCTATTTCAGTTCATCGGGTTGTTTGCCCCACCATTCGTTCAAACTATTCGGTTCCATACTCCTAAGTTTAATTAGTTGGTAATTGTTTGGTTTGCCATTGCTGATGTGCGACGATATATTCCTGACGTTCCTGTTCCAGCCTCGCTTCCGTTTCGGGGGTATAACCGAGAAATTCGATACATCCTCCGTTATAACCGGTCATCCGGCATCGCATACCCGCTTCGGTGAGTTTGTCAATCCGCTTTTGTGCGGTCTTGGCACTGGAATACTGCTTGGGCCAGAAGTAATGCTCGCCTTTCGACCCATAGGTATCTTCACCGAGAATCAGCTTCCCGGCATTTGCCCGGCTTTGGATAAAGTCGAAGCGGGCTTTGCCGAGTGCCTGACGTATGGCCTTGTGGGCGGCTCCTTCGGGATGCTTGAAAACCTCAGGCTGTTTCTCTTTGGTTTGCAGTTTTGGCAGTTCCGTCTGATAGGGCTTGTCATACCGTCCGATGCCCAGTGTCAGATAGAAATTGGTATCGAAGTAGTCGGTCATGACGTCGCTATTGTCGTAGTTGTACGACATGGTGAAGTCACAGACATTGAGCATGACCTCGCGTGCCCGTTCCGTAATGGTCCGGTCTGTTTCAATGTGATAATGGTTGATATCTTTATAGATAAGACCGGACTCTTTCGTGAAAGCCTCGAAATCCGCTTTGACCAGATAGATGTTGATGGAACGGTAACCGTTCTGCATGACGGAGAATTTATACCGCGGATAGGTCTCCTTGAGCCATTTGCGGATAATCTCCACGATTTCCCCGCGCATCTGTCCGTTGTAGTTCCTGCCTTTCCAACGGTATTCGTTATAGACGTATTCCGTGTACTCGTTGGCTGATGCGCCGGCATAGTCGTTTTCATAACCGGATGCAGCGGCCGATACGGTCGTGTCATCCTTCCATTTGGCGTACAATCTTTCAAATTCGAGATTGATCTGCTGCATGGTTTCCGTACTGCCACCCTTGTCGGGATGGTTCTGCAATGCCAGTACGCGGTAACTCTTCTTCAGTTCCGCAAGGCTGTTTATATTCTGAAAGTATCCCATAATATTGATTTTTAATTGATGACCATTAAAAAATGAGTGATTCGCAGAAAAAAGGCAGGAAGTCCTGTTCGATGCCGAGGTTGTCGCATGCCGATTCCAAATCACCTTCCCGCAAATCGTTCGCGTCGCGTAATTCACGCAGGTTTCTTACTTCGGCATCGAGGTATTCCCATGCCGTCTCTTTGTCACACCCGCAAGAGGTGCATATTCTGTCAATGATTATTGTTTCCATATCATGATGTTTAAGATTGTTCCTTTTTGTATATGGTCCGTTTGTCTTCATAATCCAAAGAGTTCCACCATTCGTTACAAGCGCCTATGAACTCCCCTAAACCATTTTTAGGGAGATAATCAATCTTTTTCAGGCCTGTAGTACGTTCCAATGTCTTGTCATCTGCAGACTCCCACCAATGCTGCATCTTTTGCTTGAATTTGTCCAAAGAGCAAAAGCCTGTATGATTTTCACACTCGTTGCACCATTGACCGTTGTTATCATTCTCCACATCGCCGATAAATTCATTAGTGTTGGCATTGACCCACGCCTGAACCTCGATATGTATGGAGCCGCACTCTTCACATACGAGCACATCCGAATCTTCCAGCTGTTTCCGAAGGCTGTTCCCATCGTAAACGGCTACCGCCCGGTTTACGAGCATTTCACGGTAATTGTCCGATAGTTCCGCATAGAAGCGTTCTGCCGCTCCGAGGGTAGACATACTACTGTCGGCAAGGCCGCACCATTTGTCCCAGAAGTGCTTGTGCATACCGGAGAACACGATCCCGCACTCGTTTTCATTCCAGCCGTTCCACATATAAAAGAAGAAACTGGATACTGCATTTTCTGCTGGATATTTCATGGTCTATTTATTTCTGGCGGTTGCTGTGCTTGAATCGGATAAAAGCTGCACGGTTGTCCGGAGTATCTCGTCCAGCCAGTTGATGCAACGTGCCCCGAGTTCAAAAGGACCGTCAATTTCGTACAAGTCATGGGTATATTTGTCTTCCACAACGAGATGGAGGTCCTCCCCGAAGAATTGTATCCTGCGCACCAGGCACTCATAGGGATCGCCGTCATGGTCGAACCATATCACGTACACGGCATCCATCGTATCGGGAAACTCCATTTCCGTTTTCCCATATTCCTCCAATACCGCTTTTATAGCGGCTGTAATCTCCTTTCGGAGTTTTTCTACTTGTTCGCTGAAATCTGTTTTCATAAGGCATAAAAATGAATGCGGGAGCCGCCGACGGACTCCCACGATTAGACATTCGGTTTATTTATCGGAAACATTACGCGTAGATGTTGATGCGATTGAACGATTCCGGACAATGCTGAAAGACAAGCGGCAGATTGACGTGTACCATCGGGTACTCCACCCATCCGCTGCCTCTCCGGTAGCCGGTATCGGTAGCGAGGTTATTCAAAACCAGAAACTCCATAGCATCGGGATTGTTGTTGATGTCGATGAAAGCCTTGTCGGGCAGTCCGATGGCATCCGTCTCTTCCAGATTGACCGTCAGAATCGTGTAAGGCTCTTCCGTATCGGCCAGTTCCAGACAGAGAGCGAGCCAGCCGTTGCGATAGATTTGCGGAACCAGCCGTACAGCCTGCCCCTGATAGATGTAGAGCTTATCCCGATAGGATTTGTCAGTCGGAACGATTTCAAACTCGTCTTCCATTTCCGTGAAAGAAAGTATCTGGTTATGGACTGCCACGAATGTATCGTTCTCCACCCGGTAGCACAGGTGGTCCGTTCCTGCCGAACGGATGATTTCTAATGAAGTGTTCATGATTCGGTTGTTTTTGAGTTATTACTGGTTAATTACTTATGGTATTTGCCTTTACGCGGTCTTCGCACACGAGAGCCACGAAGTGCATTTCCATTATCTTGTGTCCGAAGCAGACATCCGAGTTATACTCCGCCCTCTGCCACAGCGTGAAATGGTCATTGCGGAACGACCACCGGAAATAACCGGAGAGCGACCTGTAATGCGGGTGGACGTTTCTCTCTATTAGTCGCCTGTTTACCTCCATGATGTTGGCCGACATCAGGATGATGTTCATGATTTCGATAAACGCCCTCGGCGCGCAAGGGTCTATCGGAAATATCGGTCCTATGAAATTCATATTCATAATTGTATGTGTTAGTCGTAATTGTCGTCAAATACCTCATACGGGTAACTCGTCACGAATGAGTAGTAGGAAGAGATACCCTGATAGACCAGGTTGTCCTCCTCCACATCGGGTTCTTCCTCCTCCCGCACAATCATCCGTGCATGGGGGCTGTCCTGAAAGTAGGATACGAGCAGGTGCGGATCTTCCGTCGCCAGGTTGTAGCCGTAATGTCCGCACCACTGCTCGAAACAGTCCTGCTGAAACTCGTCCAGCCGTTCCATTGCGTCCCGTACCTCGAAAAAGTTCGGACATAGCCATTCGCTGCTGACCATGTATTCCGGAATGTTCTCCCAGTCCGTGTAACGGTATTCGGGCTCGGCTTCTTCCGGGAAACGGGTGGCACAGGCATGGTGGAACTCGTCTATGTCGCAATAGTCGGCCAGTTCCATCCGGTAGCTTTTCTTCGGATTGACCGTTACCAGCCGTTTTGTCGTTACTGCTATTTCTGCTTCATTCAGATTCATGATTCTTATTTTTTATGATTATGGATGATGAATCCGCAGGGTTCACTTCCACAGGCCTCAAAGGTCCGTGTTCCGGCAGTGCAGGGTTTTTGCGGAAAATACCGGAGCGCAGCGAGGATGATTTTCCGCAAAACCGCTTGCGGCCCGACCTTGCACAGCCGACAAGAACACGGAGCTACCTTTGCCTGTGGGAGTGGGCTCTGCGGATTTGACAGGAGCGTTGTCTTCTTGACGTTCAGGCATAAAAAAATCCGGTCGTATCATCGAAATGATACATACCGGACATAAATTGGGAGCTATAATTAGTTTCTGACGATTATAGGGGTTCCCTTAAGAAATATAAATAAGATTTGAAACAAAAGTCCAACTTAAACAAACAGCCTTTTCAAAAATAAATGCTATCTTTGTAGTCAATAAAAGAGTTATTTGAAAGCGTGAGAAACATGGTGTTCCACAGAGGCTTACTAATTTCTTATCCGTTGCCCACACCTCACGCGGATTCTTTTTAATCTGGTTACAGTCAGATAAATAACTTCAGACTGTATCAAATATAGGAAAAAAAGAGCTGCCCCTTTTGATAAGGACAACTCTTTTTTGCTAATAATTGCTGATTAACTCTTCTTCAATACCTTCGTCAGATCTTCCGGGGTTACATTGGCAGCAATAATAACCCCCTTGTCGTCAATCAGGAAGTTACAAAATCCCTTTTGCAGGTTATACTTCCCAAACAATTCTGACTTTCTGCCAAGTTCTTCATGAAATTGCTTTGTACCTTCCAGTTTGTCGGCTTTTACCGTTTCAGTAAAAATGGATTCTTTCTCGTCCAAAGAGATCGAATACATCGCAATCTTGTCTGAACTCAACTTGTTGACTTCATTCCATAATTGAACGTTACGGACCCGCGATTCAGCATCGTAAGTTCCCCAGAAATTCAGCAATGTGTAACGTCCTGAATGATTTTGAAAACTGAAATTGCTCTCGGTTCCTAAAGACTCTATTCTCGGAGCAAAGTCGCCAGGGTTAATACCGACTGTCGGCTTTGCGTTTTTAGTTCCGGCAGACACAGCAAGCAATGCAACCGCAACAAAGAGAACATAAGCTCTTACTTTCATATCATCATTTTTATGTTAAACTTAATCGGAGCATCATTTAATTGCCTTTTTCTCCGACTCCTGATTTTCAGGAAATAAACAAGGGCTTCACCTTCGCTAAGGAATCGCTTTCTTGTTTTTAACGGCTGCAAATATACTGGCAAAAGCCCTATTTAGCCAAATGATATAACACTTTTCAGCCAAAAAGCAAGGTTTTTTATGTGTTTTATTGCATAAACAGATCAAAAATGATATGTTTTGCAACATGTTATTAATCTTATTTCACATATACCTGCCTGTCGATAAACCAGAACTTATGGCAGTGGGACAATTTCATCGCTGGAACTTTAGATACCGACCGACACAGATATTGTCGAAAGTGACAAATAACCACAAAAAGAAAGCATTTGGTTCTGAAGCCAAGTGCTTTCTTTTTGTGGTTATTTACTTTGCCGACTGTCCCCATAGGGAGAAGGCATCGGCATCCCTTCCTTTATATATTCGTCATATACAACAGTCGGATGATCCTGCGGAGATGTGACATTATATTCTTCTTTGAAGTTATCGCGACGGAAGTTCTTCAATTTCAAATTCTCCGAACTATAAGTACGCAAGGTCTGCCTCTTATTCCCGGTTAATGAACTTTCCACTACTTCCGAATCCAAAATATTCATTTTGGGGGTAAGAGACGGCAAGAGCTTCTGTTCGAGTAAACCGCGATAGGCTCCGATGTATTCACACCAGACGGCATTTCCACGCGTAAAAATACGATAGGTATAATTGGACCATGCTGTCCGGATATGGATTTCATGTTGCCAGATTTCGATACAGGCTTCTGACTCATAGTTCGGATCCTTGATCGTCATCCGCTCCAGTCCATGCATTTTTTCAAGGATTTTCGTTTGCCACTTGTCTGAATGCATTATTTCTGCAATAATCTCAGGCAATTTTTCCTTAATTTCAAACTGAATTTTCATCTTCGTGTGCCTGCCAGTCAGGACTTCTTAAGGTTGCCAGGTTCTGTTATTAATACAATATCTCTAAATTAATAACAACTAGTATACATGGTTTGTTTACACAAACAATCGTTTTTTGTACAGATCTCATGTTATATTGCCATGATTACCGACAAATTCGGGGGAATAATTGATGTAGATCTACAGCAAAAGAAAGGCCGACCTTTTGGTTTCGCTTGCCCCTCTGAAATAAATCCGATTTTTTTAGTACATTTGCCCTTATTAATAGGATTAGTCAATGCTTAAATATATTGTTGTATTTGCAGGAGCCTCTTTGCTTGCGATTTCTTTGCCAGCAAAGGCTCAGGAACAACGCGATATCGTTGCGCTCTCCTCTGAAGAAATAATGACTCCTTCAGATACCGTGCCTCGAAAGAAGATTGTCATCGTAGACGGAGTGGAATTGAACGAAAAGCAGTTGAAACGTTACTACCGTCAATTGCGTAAAGATTCCATCCGGGCCCACAAAAACATATGGTGGTCTGTACTGGGCGGTCCTTCATATACACCGGAAGCTTGGTTCGGTGTGGGTGGTGCCGTCCTTGCCAGCTTCCGGATGAATAAACAGGACACTATTTCCCAACGCTCTTTCCTGCCTGTCGGTTTGAACCTGTCTATAAATGGGACCATTGTTGTAGCTGGCGCTGGAACGTTTTTCTTCAATGAAAACCGTTTCCGTATCTATATGAATTATGGTTATCGGAACGAGCCTTCACACTATTACGGGAAAGGATTTGAAAAGGCGGAGAATCTCGAAAGGGGTGATTCCACTACTCGGTTTCATCGAAGCTATTTTCAATTGTATCCCCGATTCGTATGGGAAGTCCGCCCACATTTCTATTTAGGCGGCTTGTTTGACTTGAACTACACAAAGGTTTCGGATGTCAATCCGGTAATGGAAGAAGATCCCTATTTCCAACAGTTCAAAAGGAAATACTTCAACGTCGGTATCGGTGGACTTATCCAATATGACACTCGTGATGATGTGGCGACACCTACGTGCGGTATGTTGTTAGGAGCCAATTTCAAATTGTTCGGTAAATATTGGGGAGGCACTTATAACTACGAGATCATTGAACTTGAATACCGACAGTTTAAAAACGTATTTCGTCCGCGCAGTACACTTGCCTGGATTGCCAAAAGCCAGATCGGCTTAGGGGACGTTCCTTTTACGGAACTCCCGACTTTCGGTTCTCCTTTCGACCTTCGTGGTTACTATATGGGTAAGTACCGGGATAAGTCGATGGCTTACGGAATCGTTGAATACCGTCATATGTTCGGCTCCCCGGCCAAATACAAAAGCGGGAATTTTTGGGCAAAATGCGGTTTTGTGGCATGGGTCGGAACCGGAACGATCGGGGAAACCCCTTTTGACTGGAATAAATGGAAACTAAATTTCGGAGTCGGTCTCCGCTTTCAAATGCAACCAGGAAAAAACTTCAGACTGGACATAGGGAAAGAACCCGGGCAGCCGGGCATGCAGGTCTATATGAATATGACAGAGGCTTTCTAAGAGAAAATAAATCCAACTTTCTAATAAACATAATTTAGGCACGGATACACGGAAAACACCACGAAAAGAAAACAGTTGATCCGTGAAATCCGTGCCTGAAAAACCATGATATCAGAATGACATTCGCATCATAAACCGAACTCCTTTTGTCTGAATGCCAGGATGATCGCGATAGTTCAAACGCCAGACGTAATCAAGACGAAGGAACTTAAAGATGTTTTCAATGCCAACACTAGCTTCCATATAAGGTGCCTTGCCCAACGTATACGAACCGTCAGGAAAAAGATATAGGCCGTCTCCCCCATTCATAGGATTGTTCTTGTCAGTCAGATGTCCCCATAGGCCGCGGAAACAGAATACTTCTCTCCATTTCAACTTCTTGACAAGCGGCAGGCGGTTCAACAAGTTTCCGTTCATGTAATATGTCAAATCCCAGGAGGCATATTCGTCGCTGATGAACTCCATCGCATTCATATTCGTATAAGATTCCGGCTGAATCGTATACGAAAGATTTGCATTCGGCAGGATCAACAAAGGATATGGAACCTTGTTCCATACTTTCCCTGCTTTCGTGATAAGATCAATATAACCGAAAGCTGAGAACCAAAAACGCTTCTGAATACCAATATCCGTACGGTGATAATCATACGACGAACCCAGCAAATCTTTCTTTGCCATTACATGGCTGAAATTAAAGATCAATGCATCGAAAGTAATCGGATAGCGAAGGTTACGTGTCTGGTAGAACTTTTCATCCTTGGCATAACGAAATTTCAACTCCAATTCCGTCATATCATAGCTCTTGACCGGGCTAATGGTTCCATCCGGTCCGATCCGGTCAAACACCGCATATTCGGTTGCATATTCGCGACGGTTACGGATGACAGCCCCATAAGCCAAACCATTATAATGTTCGTGGTAGTAAGTCAGTTCGGCTTGCCGCAAATAAGTGGCCCGCGTATCTTTCTGGCGTTTCCAAGCCAAGAACATATTATCCTTGCTGGCATACATATATTGCTGTCCTAATTGGTTGATATCGTACATATATTCCAAGCGGATCGAGTTCAGCGGAAATTCCTTACGGTATTCTTTACGATCATTGAACGAATACTCGACAAGAGCATCATATTTCAGCTTTTCATCTTTTGTCCCATACGCCATATATCCGTCAAAAAACAGGTTCTTGCTAAATGCCGTCGTCGTTGTTCCTCCCACACGGAAACGGGCTCCTTCGATTGCATTGCCACTGATTGCCGTGTTCATGGGGCCGAACTCGAATTTACTTTTCAGCGGGTCCTTATTCGTCGGGATATAGCCGGACACGAGAACTGAAACTACTTTCTCCGTTATATAAAAGATCGGAACGGAACGGAATTTAGCCATCAACTTTTCGACCGAATTCGGATTCTTCTTTATTGCCTCCTCTGGACGGTTACTTATCCAAAAATCCTCCGATTGCTGATAAGCGTCTTTTAGCGTGATGACAGGTGCACTCTCCTTAAACACAAACACTTGTTCGGCATCGGGTTCATCAAAAGAATGGTTACTGTAGATATTCAATCGTCGCGCATACATGCCTTTCGATTTCTCGCTCAATTTGAAGTTGACATTGATGTCGTCCTTCGTAATGATCCGAGTGCTGTCGGGCGTACGTTTAAAAGTCTGTTCAATCGTCATTCCGGAAACGAAATTTAGGTTGATGTCTTTAGGGACATTCAGAATTGCCTTCTGTACAAAGAACGTAGAATCAAGTGTAACAAACAGATGGCCAGTGAAACCGAATGTTTCCGAGTTGAAAGGGACAAACCCCAAATCCACACATTCCTGTCCGTTAACATTTAACGTATCGAGCAGATAATATTTGTAATAATTCGGTCCGATAGTAGACAGCGGACTGACAAATCTCTGTAAAAACAGAGGAATATCATTCTTGAAAATATCGACTTCCCGAAAAACCTCATTCAAAAACTGCTGGATACCATCACGCGAGAATATCTCATCCACACCTGATGACTTGTTCCCTTTTACAATACGCTTTTCCGCCTTCGGTTCTTTACGGTAATAAACAGATTCTACCTTTTCCTTTTCCGACACCGGAAGGATAGTCGTACCGACATCAAGCGTATCGACAAAATCGATCAGGAAATCGAATTTGCCCGGTTTTCCGTTCTTTTTGGGTTTGGGATGATAGTCATTCATCGCAAAGACCATCTTCTCATATTGATCGTATTGGAAATAATCGTGGTTACGCGGATCATTGCTTTCCCGTGAGGCAATCACTTGCTTTACAAACTTAACGGCCGGATTCTCTTTTTTGCTGTATTTCTCTTTCTTGGGCTTTACGACGACTTCATTCAACGTGATCCCGTTCGGGGCCAATTTTATTTTCAGATTATTCGTTTTACCCGGAATGACCTTCACTTCTTTCGTGTCATACCCTAAATAAGATACCTCCAAATTCTTGACATCGGTCAAAGCGGAGAATGAAAAGTTGCCATCCCCGTCAGTCGCTGTTCCTATTGTCGTCCCTTTAAATATAAGAGAAACATAAGGTAATCCTTCTCCTGTAATCGAATCGGTTACAACTCCCCTTATAATCGTATTCTGTCCGTTTGCTATCCATACCGAAAACAAGGATATCAGCAAAAAAACAATCTTCTTCCCCATCACGATTTCTTATCCTTTTATTTTTACTTTATCAATAAAAAACTCCTCATGATTCGAGATGGCTTTTTGAGTCATATTCGTCGCCTTAATGAGGAAGATAGCAGGCTATCTGACGAAGGAGTGGGACGGATATGGCCAAAAGATACTCAAAGCATAAGCGAAAACAACAGCTAAATAATAAAATAAACTGTCTGTAAAAAATCAAAACAGTTTCCAAATAAACCGCTGCAAAAGTATAACAGATTCTTTTTACAGAGTGTTCCAAAACACGCACATTATATTCCAATTACAAAAAATCTTCCTACCTTTGTCTCCTGAAAGGGGTGCCAAACTGTTAACGGGCTGAGATTATACCCTCGTGAACCTGATGCGGGTAATGCCGCCGTAGGAAAGAACAGATTAGGCTTTTTCCCTCCTTTTGTATATAGAAATGAAAATAAACACGACGTTTCGCTATCCGGTGGCACTTACTATTGCCGGTTCAGACAGTAGTGGTGGTGCCGGAATACAAGCGGATCTGAAAACATTTTCGGCTTTAGGAGTCTTCGGAACCTCTGCCATCACATCGATCACAGCCCAAAACACACAGGGGGTAAGAGGCATACACGCAGTTTCTCCAGAAATCGTCGAAGGGCAAATTCGTGCCGTATTCGAAGACTTAACCGTCGATGCCGTTAAGATCGGGATGTTGCATAACTGGGAAGCAGCCCGGATCGTTGCCTGCTCAATCGATCATTTCTGCCCGTCGAAAATCATTCTCGACCCAGTTATGATTTCGACAAGCGGCAGCAAGCTGATAGAAGATGAAACCATCGAAGTCATCGTGAAAGAACTTTTCCACCGCGTCACACTGATCACCCCAAATATTGACGAAGCAGCCTTTCTCTCCGGTATGCAGATACGCAACGAGGAAGAAATGGAAATGGCCGCACAAAAGCTGTTGGCTTCGGGATGCCGTGCCGTATTGATGAAAGGTGGCCACTTGGAAGGTAAAGAAATGGCCGATATCTTGTTTACACACGATGAAGCTCCGCTCCGACTGGCTGTGCCGACCATTCAGACTCAAAATACACACGGTACAGGTTGCACACTCTCGTCCGCCATTGCCGCCTATATGGCTTTAGGAAAAGAACTGCCCAATGCTGTACGTGCGGCAAAAGATTACATAACGGCAGCCCTTCGTGCTGGGGCCAATGTTAAGACTGGACATGGACACGGACCTCTCGATCATTTTTTCGATCCGGTTCCCCTCATAAAAATAGAAGTATGAAAAAGCTGATCGTTATTACTTCGCCCCATTTTTTCAAGGGAGAGGATTCCATCCTTTTACATCTGTTTAATGAAGGGATGCAACGTCTTCATCTGCGTAAACCGGATAGCGATGCAAATGAATTACGCAAGTTGCTAGATCGGATTCCAGATACCTACTATCCAAAAGTCGTACTTCATGACTGTTTCGGGCTAGCGGTAGAATATGGCCTAGGCGGCATACACCTGAACAGACGCAACAACCAACCGCCAGACGGTTTTACAGGCACAATCAGCTGTTCATGCCATTCGATCGAGGAACTCGAACAGTTCGGGAAACTCGACTATCTGTTTCTTAGCCCGATTTTTCAAAGCATATCCAAAGAAGGCTATGGGAACGGTTTCAAGCCGGAAACACTCAGACAGGCTTCCAATGCCGGGATCATCAATGGTAAAGTCATAGCCTTAGGAGGCATAAACCTGACGACCCTTCCACTTCTACGCCCTTTCCGCTTCGGGGGAGCTGCCGTGTTGGGAGCAGTTTGGGGAAACTACCCTTCGGCAGATAAAGAGGATTCTATTATCACACAATATAAAAAGCTACAAGCATGGAATTAGACGATTTTTTATATACAAGTGCAGGTAGAGGAAGGTATGCCTGTTTTACCGGTACTAATCGGTTGATGTTCATCACACACCGTACGAATAAATACACAGAACTGGATGAGGTCAAGATGGTGACCAAAGGCGGTTGTACTTGGGTACAGCTCCGCATGAAAGAGAATTTGAACCTGGAAGTTGCCAAAGCAATCGCCCATTTTACCCTGTTTGACTGCGATACGGATTGCGCCTGCTGTCTGGACGACGATCTGGATATGGCTTTCAAAGCCGGTATTCACTGCGTCCATTTAGGTAAAAACGACATACCGGTCTCCGAAGCCTGGCACCGTATCATCGAAAAAGGGAAAGAGGATCTTTTCCTGGTGGGGGCAACAGCCAACACGTTCGAAGATATCTTGAAAGCAGATCGAGAAGGAGCTTCTTACATAGGCTTGGGCCCCTACCGCTACACCGAGACCAAAAAGAACCTGAGTCCGGTACTGGGATTGGAAGGGTATCGAAAAATTATGAAACAATGCAGAGAAGCTGGCCTTGAAATTCCTATCTTTGCCATCGGAGGGATCGAGTTTGAAGACATTGCCCCGTTGATGGAAACAGGAATAGAAGGCATCGCCGTTTCCGGAGCGATCATCAATGCTGAAGATCCGGTCGAAGAGACACGCCGTTTCATCCGGGAGATCAACAAACATAAACCGGACCCTTGCAGGGACGATTCTGAAATATAAAAAGAATAAAATAATACAGCTATGGCAAATAAAAACAGAATACGCATCACGTATCCTTCATCGGAAAAGATCTACATACCCGGCAAGATACATAAGATAAATGTGGGTATGCGAAAGATCAAAATACTGGATACCGTCACACGCGATGAGAACGGAGAGTTGGTCCACAAAAAAAACAATCCCGTCATCGTGTATGATACCAGTGGACCTTATTCGGACCCGAAAATCCCAGTCAATACGCAAAACGGCATTCCCCGTATCCGCGAATCCTGGTATGCAGGACGCAAAGACTTGATCCGCCTGGAAGAACTGACTTCCGATTATGGCCGGCAGCGCCTCGCCGATTCCTCACTGGATCACATCCGTTTCCCAAAACAACACCTGCCCTATCGTGCCAAAGCGGGAAAAAACATCACCCAGTTGTATTATGCGAAACGGCGCATCATCACTCCGGAAATGGAATATGTCGCCATCCGCGAAAACCAGCAGATCGAGGCGTTAGGATTGAAATCATATATCACTCCCGAATTTGTCCGCAAAGAAATTGCTGCCGGGCGTGCCATCATTCCGGCAAACATCAACCATCCCGAAGCCGAACCGATGATTATCGGCCGGAAATTTTTGGTAAAGATCAACACCAATATCGGCAACTCCGCCCTCTCGTCCGGTATAGATGAAGAGATCGAAAAGGCCGTATGGAGCTGCAAATGGGGAGGCGACACCTTGATGGATCTTTCGACAGGAGACAATATCCATGAAACCCGCGAATGGATCATCCGTAACTGTCCGGTTCCGATGGGAACAGTCCCTATCTACCAGGCTTTGGAAAAGGTGAACGGAAAGATCGAAGACTTGAGTTGGGAAATCTATCGCGACACACTGATCGAACAGGCTGAACAGGGAGTCGACTATTTCACCATCCATGCAGGTTTGCTTAAAAAGCATATCGAACTGACACAAACGCGCTTGACAGGTATCGTCTCACGCGGAGGTTCAATCATGGCTAAGTGGATGCAAATCCATAATGAAGAGAATTTCTTGTATACACATTTCGCCGAGATATGCGAGATACTGAAAATGTACGATATCGCCGTTTCGATCGGCGACGGGCTTCGCCCGGGCTCCATCTACGATGCGAACGATGCCGCCCAATTTGCCGAACTACATACGATGGGTGAGTTAACCCAAGTTGCCTGGGACCAGTTCGTGCAGGTCATCATCGAAGGGCCGGGCCATGTCCCGATGAATAAGATCCAAGAGAACATGAAAGAACAGCAATATGCTTGCCATAATGCCCCGTTCTACACGTTAGGCCCGCTGACAACAGATATCGCCCCAGGTTACGACCATATCACATCGGCTATCGGAGCCGCCCAGATTGCCTGGCACGGCACAGCAATGATCTGTTACGTCACTCCGAAAGAACATCTCGGTTTACCGGATAAGGAAGATGTCCGCACGGGTGTCGTCACCTATAAGATCGCCGCCCACGCCGCCGACCTGGCAAAGGGACATCCCGGAGCACAAGTCCGTGACAATGCTCTGAGCAAAGCCCGCTTCGAATTCCGCTGGAAAGACCAGTTCAACCTGTCTTTCGATCCGGAACGCGCCCTTCAATATTACAAGGACAGTGCCGTGACGGACGGTGAATATTGCACGATGTGCGGCCCCAACTTCTGTGCCATGCGGCTGAGCAAGGATTTACATAAGGAAAACTGCGATATATAAAGGTCACTCATTTTGTGCAGTGGCAAGGATATACACGATGTGTCTTATATCCTTGCCGCTGTACAAGTTCTTCTTAATCAAAAGGGATAAAAGAACGAAAGAGACGAAAGGTTGTTCGGATTTAACGAAATGGAAAATCAGTTTAAGGTTCGGTATTCATTCGGAGAACATCCGACAATTCTTTTAAAGGCTTTGCTGAAATACTGCGGGTATTGATAGCCCAAAGCATAGGCAACATCACTGATCGATTTATCCGGATCTGCCAGCCACTCTTTTGCAGTATCCATTGTTTTTGCCAATATATATTCTTGTGCAGATGAACCTGTCTCCTTTTTTATCAAGTCTCCGAAATAATTTGCAGACAGATGCAACTGGTCAGCACAATAAGCTACGGTCGGTGTACCGAATTTGGAGGGCTTATCCGAAGTGAAATAGTCGTTCAATAATGCTTCAAACGAACAGAGTGTGTCCTTGTTCTCCTTTTTGCGGGTAATGAACTGTCTATCATAAAAGCGGATACAATAGTTGAGCAACAACTCGATAGCAGCAACGACAATCAGATTGCTATGTTTATCCGTAGCACCTTTGATTTCATCGTCTATTTTCATCATGCAGTCTATCACGGTCTGCCTTTCTTGCTTCGAGAGATGCAGTGCCTCATTGACGGCATAGGAAAAGAATGTGTAATCTTGCATGTGACGGCTCAAGGGGGTACCATGTAACAATTCGGGTTGAAATGTCAGCCACCAGCCTTTTGGCTGAAACGGCTCTCCCGTATCATCATTGCCGATGACTTGTCCCGGTGCTGCAAATACCAAGGTTTCTTCCTGAAAATCGTAGAATTTCCGACCATACTTTATCTGATCAGCGCACTTTATATCTTTCAGATAAATGACATAGAACCCGATACTCTTGCGGATATGATGCAGTGGTTTTATTTTTGAAGCATCAATTACGCCCACTAGTGGATGCGGAGTATCTATACCCAAAAAGTCATTATAATCCTTGACAGTATTTAGCTTTATAATCTTCTCCATAACAGGTCTATTTCATTGTTTCTGTGCAAATGTAGAAAATATCTTTGGCTTATCTCCGTTCCAATCTGTAATAATTATGCATGAAACCGTAATTCATACCCTATGAGGTACTCGGACAGCCTATAATTTTGCATCGTGGAAAACTGAATAAAAGAAATAACAATGATACAAATGAGTAATTCAAGACTTATGACCATCGACCGATTCAATAAATTAACAGGACATGAAACGCTGCATCCATTGATCTGCATGGTAGATTTGTCAAGAACAAATCTAAACGAGGATATCCGGATGATGTGTGATTTTTACGGGTTGTTGTATTACAACGATCCAGAACAAGACAAAATATCGGGAAAAGAGTGGTTGCGACTGATTTATCCCGGTGAAACAGTCGAAATCCCTTTGAACCGACATCGACATACCGGATGTTGTTCGGGCGTATTGTTTCATCCCGATTTGTTATGCGACACATCGCTCGAAAACCGTATCGAAACCTATCCGAAACGCTGTTGCTGTAAAGGAACATTGTCGGAGCACGAAAGAAACATCATAACCGATAACTTGCGGGAAATCGGAGAAGAGTTACATCATGCCATCGACCGATATAGTGCATCAATCATCGCTTCACATATCGAATTGCTACTCAACTACTGTATACGCTTTTGCAGTCAGTAAATAATAAAACCGTAATAATTATCCTTCAAACCGTAATCCATGACTGGTCGAGGCGGGAATCTCAGCCTAATTTTGCACCAAGTAAAAACAGATAAATAAAATAATAGAGATTATGAATATAAAATTGAAAATTATAACAACGTTACTCGGTGTCTTCTTCGGATGCGGAATCGTAACCTCTCAAACACCGAAAGCAGAACAAGCTATGGACAGTAAACGACAACACATTACAGAGGTCGCAGCCCTTACGGGTAAGGGTGACCTCGACAAACTGAAAACCGTCCTTATCGACGGGCTGAATGACGGCATGGCTGTCAGCGAGCTTAAAGAAGTAATGGTACACGCCTATGCTTATTGCGGTTTTCCTCGTGCCCTGCGCGGATTGCAAACATTGGTTGCGGTACTTGACGAGCGTAAAGCAAAAGGCATCGAAGATGACTGGGGACGCAAAGCGTCGCCGATAACCGATACCCGCAGCAAATACGAGCGCGGACGCGACATTCTTGTTGAGATCTCAGGTATTCCAGCGGATGCACCGAAAGCTGATTATGCTATACTGGCTCCGGAAATCGAAGTATTCCTTAAAGAGCACCTCTTCGCCGACCTTTTCGAACGGGACGTGCTGACATATGCCGAACGGGAACTGACGACCGTTGCCGTAATCGCCTCGCTGGGCAAAGGCGTGGAACCGATGTTGAAAGGGCACATGGGTATTGCGCTGAATGTAGGCGTAACACCGGACGAATTACGCGGTGTGCTGGCTATCATTGAAAAGAATATCGGACGTAGCGAAGCCGATAATGGCAAACAAGTATTGAACGAATTATTGCAAAGCAAAGGGTTGACTACCAAACCGGAAACCCCGATTGTAGCAGTGGAGAATGACGTGAAGAAACAGAAAGTGACATTCCACAACCGTTTTTTGATTGATGTAGTCGGCGATCTTTATTTTCCCGCGAACTATGACCCTGCAAAAAGA
>OKXB01000984.1_pt1 | contig 31313 bp, 28 predicted proteins | sample 1601731 | NCBI WGS metagenome assembly OKXB01 (sample SAMN04414077, study PRJEB24778) | human gut metagenome | material: faecal | host: Homo sapiens
CAACTACACCAATCGAGTAAATTATAAACATATCTTTTCTCACTAAATTATATGGGCTATGTTTTTTATATAGTTCTTCTATCTTTTTATACATGAATACAAACTCACTTCCTATATCAACATTTTAATTTTCAAAATTTATATTATTGAATAAATGATTTGAAATATTTAATAAACTATCGCTACTATTTAATAACTTTTCTTCTAAGTTATTTAATGTTTCCTCATTTATTCCAACAAATAATATTTTTTCTTTGTTCTTTAATTCAAGTAATTCATTCAAATTTTCATTTATAAAGTTAATAATATAATTCACAAATTTTAATTGATTTCTTTTCATTCTTATAACACTATAAAGATGATAAATATCACTATAAATTTCAGTGTTACTACTATTGTAATGAATTCCTTTTGTTATTTTCAGAACCTCATTGTTTGCTAATTTACTCATATATACAAAATTTCTAGCATAATTCACATCACTAACATTTTTTCCAAGAATTTTTGTACTATCTATATTTCTCAATTTATAAATCATTCTTTTTCTTGTTAGATTATTCATTATAAATGACGGAAATTTTATTTTCTTTTTTAATATTTCCTTTTCTTTTTCATAAGGTGTAGTCCTTATGTATATTTTCTTATTAGATTTGTAAAAAAATATATAAATATTACCTTTTAAAATCATTTCTTCCATAATATCTGTAATTATATTATCTAAATGATCTAGATCAATCAATTTTAAAATCTTGCTATCTTTTTCATTGTCAACTGTTAAGTAATTTCTATAATCTCTATTTAACGAAAGCAAAGCATGTTCACAGAAATCCCTAATTACTATCATCAATTCTGTATTCAACATTTATTTTTTCCTCCTTTGCTCTTTTATAAATCTTACATTAATTTTTTTTGACTTATCTAATTTAGGATTTATGCAGTATTCTACAAAAATTTCATAAAAATCATAATGATAACTATTGTGATAAAAAGAGAAATTTGTTATCAGCTCATCATCGCTATCCACTACTTTGCCTAAGAACGGTTCAATGTATTTGTATTTTATATAATTACTGTTTTCCACAAATTTAGAGAATAGTCTTTCAAAATCAATTTTATCAATTTCAGGAAAAAATGATGTACTTTTATAATCAACAATATTTGACATTCTTTCTAAAAATATTTCTTTATCTATTATTGTTTCTAATATTGAATCAAAAGTTTCTTTAACTAAATTTTCCCATTTAAAATCCTTAACTAAATGCGCGTAATAAATAGCATACCCACTTATTCTCATATAATTAATCATTGCCATTGTATATTTTGCAGCTTTATATTGAGCATTAGATTCGGAATTTACTATTTTAGAAATCATTGAGTCACTAACAAAACATGTTATAGCAAATTTTTTATAAAGTTTTTGGAAATTATCAAAATCTTCATCAATAATTGAATTAAAAACTTCTTGCGTTATGTTGTAATATACTTCACCTAAAAAATCAACTTTACATTTTTTATAATTATCTTCTTCTGAAACCAAACTACATACAATATCAGAATAAAATGCCATAGAATTTACATATAATTTGTTTATTTCTATTAAGAATTGTTCAATATCAATTTTATCAATTTTAAAATTTACATTAGTATTTTCAATTGTATTAATTAAAGGTTCTAAGTGTTGAAGATTATTTATAATTTTATTACTTATTTCTACTATTCTAGATAATACCAGGCATGTTCCTATTTTATTATTATCTTTGAATGAATTTGCAAACAGCTGTAATTCAGGAATTATTTCGATGAGTTTTTTTAAATAGTTAGAAATATGTCTATTAAATTGCCAATTAGTATACTCTTGTATATATTTATTTGTAGTAATAATTTTACCTTCTATATTATGCTCTAATTCTAATCTTTCTAATAAATCATTGCTTCTTTTACAATTAAAAATGATATTATTACTTTCTATACTTTTTTTATACATTTGATAATCTTTAGTATATTTCTCTACAGTTTTAGCAGTAGTTTCAATATATTTAGTATTACCTAATATATAATCTACAAATATTAAACCTAACAAATCAAATAAACCAATTGAATAATCTCCATCATCATTAAAACACTCTATATTATCTAAAAACACTTGCATGATTTTTATATTTTGGTCATACCAATATGAGTAATCCCCATTAAAAACTAAATCGTTGTATAAAGAATGATAGAAATTTAATAATGAATATGCCTCTTCTTTTTTATTATTTTTTATGCAATATTCAAATGAATCAAAAAATAACTTCATTAAATTGTTTTCAAAAAAGTTAATATCTTTTTCATATGATTGATTTAAAGATGTTCCGGTATTTAAACCTAAATTAATTTCAAAAAAATCTGCTGTAAACCAACTTTTATCTTTTGGCTTATCTTCATACCATGGAGAATTGAAAGGAATCAAATTTTTATCCTTTGTATATTTTGATAATATAACTAAAACATGTTTATTAAAATCTACTAATCCTTTCGAATCATTTTGTTCAATTAAAGAGTTAAACAACGTTTTTAATAAAGATAATTTGCTATTAATGATATTATAGTATGATTTCATTATACTATCACTTTTCGAATGTTTAGCAGCAAGTTTTAATTTATCAAAATAATATGCTATTTCTTGAAAAATATCATATGTTATAAAGTTAATGTTTGCAAATTGAAATAACCTTTTAGATAACGTAATAAAGATTATAACAATTCTAATTGTCAAAACAAATGTTAAGATAGATACGAATATTCCCGGAACAATTTCTAATACATACATTAATATTTGTATTACAATAATTATTAAATAATTAACAATAGAATCAAAATATGTTTTATTCATATATTCATTTAATATAGCAGATGACAATTCTGAATCTAAATTAGAATATTTAGAAGATTGAATTCCTGATAAATTTGAAAAAAACAACGCTGTTAAAAAACCACCTATTCCTAAACTGGCTATTAAAAATTGAAAATAATTATTTTGATTAAAAATTATAATTGTTCTTATATTATCAAATATACTATATTGACATAGAGCATAATATAATTTTTCACCAACGATATTACATAAAATTAATCCACATACAACAAAAAATGTTTTTTTAAAGTAAATGTTAGATATTATTCTTTCTATTTTTAAAAATTTATATGTATTTTTTAATTTCAGTATAATTCTTTCAATCATTACCATTACTTTTTCTTTAAGCGATAACCATTTAAAATGTCTTTCCACTTTATTGTTATTATATATATTTTTTACCTTCATTTTATTCCTCCAATCAAAAAAAGAGCATAATCCATCTTAAAAATGAATTTCTGCTCTATTCTATAGTTAATTATACCATTTTTTTAATTAAATTACTATGTAATTTTATGTTTTTTGTAACTATCACATTCACAATTTAACGGACATTCGTTACACGCTGGATTAGTTTCATGACAATAAGTTCTTCCTATTTCCCAGCAAGAATAATCTATTAAACCTGGAAATTCTGGATTAATTTCTCTTGCTTTGTATATTACTTGATCTATAGTAGGATTTTCATTAAGATATCCTAATCTTTTTAATACTCTTCTAACATGAACATCAGGGGAAATATCTATTGAATAATAATCACTAAATTTTATTTTAAATTGTCTTGCTAAAATATTAGCAGCCATTGTAGCTATTTTGATTCCCATTCCTTCAAATTCTAAAAATCTATATACAACGGTTGCACTACTCGGACACCCGTTCCAAATATTAGATGCATCACCATCATACTGATTTTTTATTCTTTGAATTGCTTTATAAAAATTCTTAGCTTCTACTTCATTAAATCTATGATATTTATTTTTCAAAAACAAATCTATATAAGTAGTTTCAGGTAATTCTGCCAAATAATTTATATCAAAATTTCCAAGTTCTTCATAAACCTTACACGGAATTTCCCAAGCTCTTTCTGCTTTCATTTGTTTATCCATTAAACAAGCAAGAACAAATGCATGTGGATATTTCTCAATATCATTTAAAAAATTATTGTATTCTTCATTATCAACAAAACGAACATTTCCTTTACCTTTATTATCAAATACTTGCTTTGCAATTTCTACTAATTTACTCATCAACAATATCCTTCTCTTCAGTATTAGACAACAAAGGTTTTATCTCTATTGAATATTTTCCTTTACTTCTTCCAGAACCGGTTGTTATTGAAAAATCTGTAACTGTATTTATAGATATTTTCTTATTTAAATATATATAATGAGCTACATATGGTTCATCAAACCAATTTGCGCCTGTAAATAATGATTCATATACAGCTGTATTATTTTTTATAGAATCTTTTAATTCTTGCTGTGCCCACTTTCTGATTTCTGACAAATCAGAAATATCATTTAAATCTAATATTTTACCTATTTCATCAATATAATAAGAAGTAACTTTATCTTTATCTAGAACCATCATTTCTATCATATCATCATTTTTGAATTTTTCTTTCTCATTACTATATAACAACAACGCCAAAAAGATATATTCTGGTTCCTCTAAAATATCTGAAAATGCTTTTACAAAGGAATCATGAGTTAATTTTTGGATTGTGTATCCAGTTGAACCATCTATTTTAACTGAAATACCTGTATTTTCTAAAAATTCATATTCTATACCATCTAAATCACTTTCATCTAAAGAATATTCTTTTTCTAATAAATAATTTTGCGAAAAATTTGCTCTAACTAAATAAGCATCAGCTTTTGGATAAACTTTTTTATTACTTAAATGCGATAAAATTCTATTAGATACTTTAATCATATAAATATTATCTAAATCATCTAAATCTCTAGTTAATTCATTCCATATTGGAGATTTTTTATTTTTATTAAATCGTCTTGAAATATCAAATTCTTCTTTATCACCTAAAAATGTATTAACATTTGAAGTGTTTTTTTTCATCAACGAGAAAAAATCCGATTCCATTTGTGAATATTTAACTTGTAATTGTCCACGTTTATGTTCCGTATTACCCATTTTAGAAACATTCCATGCTTGTAAAGAAAGTTTACCAACATGTAATCCTTTTCCTTTACTCTCTCTAATATTTAAATCGATAATTTCTTTGGCAGATACCCAAAAACCATTTAATAAGTTTCCATGGTATACATAATCTACTTTACTATTATGTCTTCCAACAAAAAGAAAACGTTTAATTAATTCTTCTTGGTTGTTATTTAAAAATTCTTGTAAGTTATCATATTTATCAGGATATCTTTCCCTAAATTCTTTTGATGTAAATCTACTTATAATATTACCATCAGAATCTTTTTCTTTTGAGCCAGTTCCATCTAAAGTTCCATCAGCCCACAAGAAAAACAGAAAATTATTACAAACTTCATCAGATGCTGATAGATTTTCTTTTATATATTTTACAAAATCATCACATTTTTCTTGATGAACGCTATTACCACTACCCATTTTTAAACTAATTGAATATTCATTTCCATTTATATATAAATAAAAATCTTGTTTTAATCGAGTATTTGATTCATATTTTGAATCAATTTTGGTATTAGGTTCAATATTTATATTATTATCTTTTGCAACATATTTAACAAATTCTTTTAAATTATTATTTAGAACTGAAAAAGTTTTATCTTTTAAAGCTTGTACAATGTTTAACTCATTTTTATTACCATGAGCATTACTACCAATAATTCTTTCCATTTTACCACCTACAAATATTCTACAAACGCTTTCCCTATTTCGTTTATTACTGGTACAACTACGCTGTTACCAATTTGTTTGTATGACTGCATATTGTTTTTTCTAATCTTATAATTTTCTGGAAACCCCATTATTCTTAAACATTCTTTTTCAGTTAATTTTCTACCATATTTTACAACAACAGGTATATTGTTACCTCCTGTACCCATCTTTGCTGTTAAACAAGGTGATATTCCATCGCTTCTAAAATTACATTTTGAAGCTCTTATTTCATTTGCAATTATATATTTATCTTCTTTATATCTATCACTATTTTTAAAATTATCAATAAATTTATTTATATTGGCAATAGCAGTAGATGATGATTCATATTCTTTATTTTTCTTAGGTTCTATAATATCTTCTAAAGTATATTTTAATTCACACTTTTCAGGAAATTTAAAATCTTTAGTATAAATATCTTTTCTTATTGCTACACAATACCAACGATTTCTATTTTGAGGTATACCATAATCTTTAGCGTTCATTACCTTTGTGTTAACAACATATCCGAGTTCTTTTAAAGTATTTGTTATAACAGTAATAGTTCTTCCAGAATCATGGCTAACTATACCGGCAACATTTTCTAAAAATGCTACTTTAGGTTTAGTATGCTTTATAATTCTAGCTACTTCAAAGAACATCGTTCCTCTTGAATCATTAAATCCCATTCTTTTACCAGCTATACTAAATGGTTGACATGGGAAACCAGCACATAAAACATCATATTTTGGAAGTTCTGTCTCTTTTACTTCAGTAATATCACCATATGAATTTTCATTAAAGTTCTCTTCATATATCTTACAAACATCTAGATTATTATCGCAAGAAAACACACATTGTCCACCATTATTTTCCATCGCAATTCTAAATCCACCTAATCCACAAAATAAATCTATAAACTTAAACTTCTTCATTGAACTTCTCCATCATACTATTTATTATTTGAGTGATTACAGGTGGACTAACTGCATTACCTGCTTGTTTATATAATTGAGTATCACTCATTCCATTTTTAATTACATTATTTACAAATTTCTTATCAAATCCCTGGATCTTTAAAGTTTCATATGGAGTTAATTTTCTTATTCTAAATTTTTCTCCATCTTTAATTATTATTTTAGGACTATCTGATCTGGCTAATAAAGTTGGTGATATTCCATTGGTAGAATATACTCTTCTTTGTCTTTCTAAGTCATTATGAACTTCCTTAGGCAAATCAAACTGTTTAATTATTTTTCTATCCTTTTTAGATACCATGTTTTTTTCTTCTAATGTTGTTAAATAATCTGCTACTTTTATTGAATCTAAATAATATTTACTATCAACTTCATCATCTAAAATATCATTTATATATTTTGATTTAGCATCAAAATTAACATTGTTAAAAAAGTTCATAGTTTTAAGTTTGTTATTATTAGCCCAAGTCTTAATTTCATTTATTTTTTGATTTCTTCTATCTGTCTCAAATTTTTCTGTTGAATAATTGTAAACACCAACAATGTATGTTCTTTCTCTACTTTGTGGCACCCCTGCTTCATTAGAGTTAATAACAGTAATATCAAATGTATAATTACATTCGGATATATTTTTTAAAATTGTTTTTATTGTATTGCCTTCATCATGACTTATTAAATTTTTTACATTTTCTAAAAATATATATTTTGGTTTCTTTTCTTTTATAATTCTGACTACGTCAAAAAATAGAGTTCCTCTAATATCATTAAAACCTTTTCTTTTACCTGCTACTGAGAATGATTGACATGGAAAACCTGCACATAATAGATCATGATCAGGCATATCTTTTTCATTTACTTGTTTTATATCACCATGCATATGTTTTAACGAAAAATTATAACCATAAGTGTTTATTGCAAATCTATCAATTTCTGATGCAAAAACAACCTCATGATTTAAATTGGATTTTTCTAAACCTTTTTCAAATCCACCGATACCAGAAAATAATGAAACTACTTTAATTTTTCTTTCCATGTAATCACCTCCTATCAAGATTTTTTTTACATTTAATATTATACCATTAAAAGACGTTTTTTCCTAGTAAACTAGACATAATTGACAAAATATTTTTATGACTTGCATTATTTTCAAATAAGAGTGATTAATACAACAAATTGGAGGTGTCTATGATTAGAAAAAATACAGATGGCGATATTAGTGAGGAAGAATTTGAAAAAGTTTTAAAGCCTTTTATTAATGATTATGATAATTTTGTTTATTCTTATATTCTTCCAGAAGTTATTGCATATTATCTTGCTAATTCATATTATCGTAATTCTATGTATGAAGGTTCATTCTTACAGCATTATAATTCTGCTAGAGATTTAATTAATCTTTTTGGTGAAAATTATGAAATAACTAAAGCTGAAGTATTTAAATTACTTAAAATAAAATACGCATTAGAAGTTATTAATGAAAATCCTTTAGCATTTAAAGAAATTAAGTATTAGTTTTATCTAATGCTTTTTTATTAATAAAAAAATTGATAGATTTAGTATTTACTTTTAACTATTTCAATCAATTCTTTTTTACTTATAATTTGTTTTTCAGCCATCTCATGATGGTATCTACATAATGTTACTAAATTCATATCATCTAATCTTAAATTATAATCTTCATTTATAGGTACAATATGATGCTCTTCTAATTCATTGTAATTATATAAATAATTAGTAGCATACTTATTTCTTTTACATATTTGACATAAATATTTATCTCTTAGTCTTATTTGTTTACTTTTTACAGTCCATTTATAGCTTTTTCTGAATTTTGATTCTATCGTAGATTTCTTTGTTGAAACCCTTTTACAAATTTTATTAAAATTATGAATTTTACCACATATCGAACATGTCTTTTATATTTTTATTTTATCCTCAACTATATTATTTTCCAAAAAACTCACGGAAATTATTTATTTGTGTGAATATATGTGGGCTGTGGGTCTTGAAAAATCATAATTATAGTTAAGGTCACTCCCCGGGGGGATTGGTAATTTATCATCAAATAAAACTAATCCTTTATATTCTTTTAAATACTCTATATCATTAACTGCATTTTCTATTTCATTAATAATTGCATAAGAATATTTATGTATTATCATTTCTACTAATATTTTATCAAACCTATCAAACGCCTTTCTTTCTATTTCGTTTTTAGTACCTGTCATACCTATTTCAAAATATTTATTATCTATCAATTTCTTTATTATTTCATATCTTCTATCAAGTAGTGCATAACTTACATACTTATTCAATTCCGGAAAATTAGGAAAGAAATTACTTGTGCAGCCTTTGTTATAGCCTCTTTTACTAACAGTTTATCAAATCTAATAACCATTTCATAGAATAATCTAACATATTTCATTAGTTCTGATTTTGTCATCTTTTTTAATCCACCATAAATATGAACACTATTTAGATATTGTATTAATTCATTAGCTTCTTTCTTAGTCATTTTCCATCTCCGACAAAACAGAATTTAATAAAGAGCTGGTAGTACCTGCAATACCTACACTTTCATTCAAATACCTTTCAAAATTATTTTTACTAAATAATGTTCCTGGCCTTAAGTTTTTATTAAACTCTTTATTATTTAACCATTCTTTTGTTTTATGATCTATTACAGATTTAAAATCATTTATGGTGTAATTTTCTTCTAATCTATCTACTATTAAATCTTTTACAAAATCACTTTCTGTTGTAAATTTTTTGTCGTTTCATTATTTAAATAATAAATAATATTGTTTATTTCTTTATTGTCTTAAAAAGACTAAATTAGAGGCTAAATAACTAAATAGTTTTAATGAAAATTATTTTGTTGCTGGAGATGCATTTCTAATAAGCAGTAATGCTCTTGCTGAACGTAAGAATACTAATTGTGAAAAAGTAGGAATTAAACAAATCAGATTACATGATTTCAGGCGTTCCTGTGCATCACTATTAATTAATAAGAGAGCTAATATCCAAGTAGTTGCTAAATACTTGGAACATACTAAAATAGAAGAAACATTAAAAACCTATTCACATTTATTTATTAGTACATTAGATGAAATAATAAATGTTACAGATACTTTATAAGATAGCAAAACCGATGATTAATTTTCATCGGTTGTTTTTAAAAAATCATATAATAATTTAAACTTTTCTACAACATCTTCTGATATATCTATTTTCCTATTACACATAAGTAATTCTTGAATTGCTTTATTATACATATTTTTAGTATATTTTTTACTTTCCGGGAAACATTCAAGTTGAATTTTATATCTCTCAGTATTCGGTATAATTGATTCCATGTTTTTCTTATTCCACTTTTTATCAACATCATTTAACATAAATATTTTTTTATCAATTATACTTCCAAATTTTTCTTCATATCTTTTCTTATTTGATTTTGCAGCTTCATCAGAATCTAACAATACTTTAAACTTTTTACCCCAGCCTGAATACAATGATATTAAACTATCAACATTAGTACAACTCATGCCAGGGACTAATGAAATATCTTCTTTATTTAAGATTGTCTTAAAAAAATATTTTAATACGTAATAATCATTTTTTCCTTCAAATATTACAACATTATCACATATTTCTAATTCATTTGGAACATATTCTAAAACATCTAATATTGGCTGAAAATAGCTTACATTTTGAGGAAATTCATTAACAAAGTCTCTATATCTGTAAATTTTAATATTAGTGTCTGATGCAACAAAATCCTCATCTTCATCATTATATGCATCATTTGTAACAACATAAGCTCCTTCTAACCAATTAGGATTAATTAAATGTTGACTATGAGTTGTATATATTATAGTACATTTATCACTTATTTTTTCTAAACTTTTAATTAGCTGTTTTTGAGCTTTTCTTGATAAATTTGCAGCTGGTTCATCAAATAAAAATATTATATGTTTATCTTCACTTTTTCTATACCCTCTAAATTGTGTTAATAGTAAAAATACAAAGAACCATCTAAAACCTAACGACCTTTCACTCAAATGAAAGAAGCCATCGTCTCCTTCAATTTTAAATTCAATAAAAACTCCTTTTTCATCTTTATCCACATCTACGTTAATTCTTTTAGCTTTGTTAGTTAATACCATAGACCACTTTTTTAATATTTCTTCTGATAATTTTCTTCCAATCTGCAAACAAATTTGTTTTACATTATCCTTATCAGTTGCACTATTCGAAACAATTCTATCTACAAGGTGTTCTTTAATATTTAATGAATCATCTAATGAATCTAAAATATCTTGAATAACTAATCTATAAAATTCTCCTTTATAATCATCTGTCTTAAGATTATTTAAATATATTTTATCAGGCAAATCAAATAAAATTGTTGGAAAATACAATATTCTAGGCATTTTTTGTTTCATAAAATTAACAACTTTATTCCATTCTTCTCCTTCTAATTTTGTCCCATGTTTTGTTCTACTTTTTTTAGGTTTACAAATTAGTTCCATTCCCCATTTATAAGACGAATTATCAAATTTAGAATTTTTGTAATTATATATTTGTTCTATTGTAATATTATTTATATCATTCATTAAAACATATCCTAACCCCAAGATATACTCGTTTAAATCTTTTTTATCTTTATCATTTAATTCTAATTCAAACACTGTTTTTATGTTCCCGTTAAAATTTGTCCTATATTTTATTGGAATCAAATCATCTTTTGACGGTAAAATTGCATTGCTTATTTTAGTTAAATCTTTTTCGTCATTATATTCAAAAGAATTAATTGCTTCAAGCATTGTAGTTTTACCACTTTCATTTATACCTACTAATGTAAATACATTATTAACTGGTGATTTTGCTAGTGAAACATTAGCTTTTTCTATACCTTTAAAATTTTCTGCCGTAATACTTATTAATCTCATATTACCCTCCTTCTACAAAAGAAAAAATTCTATAATTTAATATAGAATTTTTATGATAATACTATATCAAACTTTGTCTAAAAAGTCCATTGAATTTGAAAGTTATTTTTTATAAACATTAATTTTCATTTGGAATTCCGGTTGAACTTGAAAACAGAAATAAGTCTGATTTCTCGTAAAGTCTAAAAAAAACTGCAATTACTCTAAAAACTTATGGTTATTTTTATAAAATTCGTTCCCGACTTGTTCCCAAGAATTTTTGTGAAATCACAAAATGCCTTACAATTCCTTATAAACATTGTCCAAAAAAAGCGATAGGTCTTTCGACCTATCTTTCAGGGGGCTCGCCATTTGAATTCCTGAATGTGTTAATTTCTTTATATTAACTAACAATTACAGTCTTCACAACTGCATTCTTCGCAATCGCAGCATTCGTTGCATTCGCATTCTTCGCAATCACATCCACATTCGCAAGATTCATCACAATTGCATTCTTCACATTCACAACCGCAACTGCAAGTTTCTATCTTTTCTTTATCTTCCATTATTACACCTCGTTTCTTTTTATATTATACTACTTTTTTATTATCTTACAAACCTTAATATTTTTTCTTTATGAGGAATATCACTTGATACAATGTTTGCTAACATAACATTTTTGTTAAAATCTACGAGTTTTTTTTCAATATCAAATGTTCCATCACATTTTTCTTTTAATACATAATAGCATGCAGTATCTAGATCTTTTTTAGTTTGTCCCATTCCTACAGCCCTTAGCGTTTCAATTTTTGTGGTAAATAATCTATCACTTAAATTAAAATGAACATGACCTTGTAAAATAGCATCATAATCTGTTACTCTTTTACCTTCAAAAATTGGATTGTTTAAAGCATCTAAGTATCCCGCAATTCTTGGATTACTTAAACTTTTTCCTTCAATTGCTTCTTTAATTTTTAATTTTGCTTCCTTACTATTTGTATATAAGAATTGCTTACTAGTTTTACCTCTTTTAAAGTTTCCATGATATGCCCAGGTAGAGTTTTCTCCGAAATAATCCCAACGAATATCATTGGCAAAATGACATAATGCAATCTTTTGATCTCCAATAGTTAAATCTAATGATGGCTTATAAAGTTTTAAAGTTTCTAAATCACTATTGCTTAATTTGCTATTTGTCCATTCTTGATTTTCTTTTCTTATTTCATCAAAGTATATGAATGGTTCAATTCCTAAAGTATTATAATATTCACTATTACCCGCTACAGAAATTACATTATAATCTTCTAACAAACCTAATACTTCGTGAGGATTTGGTCCTTCTCCAATATTATCCCCGAGCGAATAAATTTCTGTTATTCCATTTTTTCTAATTTCTTCTAAAACTGCTAAAGTCGGTTCATACAATGAATGGGCATCCGTAATAACCGCTATTTGTCTGCCTGTATAAATATTTTCTAAGCAATTTATATTTAATGAGTTTGTTAATGATTTAAATATATCATCTAATTCTTTTGGCATTTTTTCAAATTCAAATTCAATATCATTTAACCCAAATACCTTTTTAACATTTGAAATTGGTTCCATAACTTCTTGTGTAATTATAAATGGTAAATTATATTCTTTATGAAGGGATAATTCTTCTTCAGATGGAATTCTTCCTCCCGGTAAAATTATACCACTTGCTTTTACTCCTTCACGATAAAGTAAAACTTCCGCATTATTAAAAGTAACTGCACTTGTTTCTAATATTCCTCTTTCAGTTCTTTCTAATTCTTTTACTTCTGCTGAATTATTAGTTATGCTAAAGTTTGTACCCATATTTACTAAAGAGCTATGAATGAAACTACCTGTTGGTATTTTATCAATTGCAAATGTTGTAGATGTTCTATCAAAATAATATTTTTGTCCTAAATAACTTATTGGGCTTACTGATAAAAAGTTTGCTTTACTACAAGATATCCCATTTATTAAATTTTCTACTTTTTCACTTCTACTTAATATGTGAGCATATAAACAGTAATTAACCTTAGAAAAGTCATATACTAAACCATCATATTTTTTTGATAATTTTTCATCTATAAATTCTTTAGCTATATTACTATCTAGTGATGTTAAATTTAACTTAGCATCTAATTCAAATAATTTTTGAATATTTTTCTTTAAATTAATAAATGATGCTTCCACAATTAAAAGATTATCTGGATGGTCTATAATAAAGAATTTAAGTATACTTCTTAAGTTTTCAATATTATTTGTGTTTTTTACTGCTTCAATTACTTGAGATGATTTTAGTAAATCTTTAATAAAAAGATTTATCTTTTCATTATCTTTATCTAGTTCTTTTAATGTAATTAAAGTTTTTGACCCTCCAATATAATCTAAAGTTTTATTTGCTTTTTGACATATTATTTCCATAAAAATTTTTCTTAATTCATCAATATTATTAGAATTTAAAATAACATTTTTATATTGTTCTAATATTTTTATTCTTATAGTTTTTATATCTTCTAGATCAATTACTTCATTCTTTTTACTATAAGTTGATGCAAATAATCTTTTTAAATTATCTCTACTTTCTTTATCTAAAGCAATATTATTATGTACTAGATTCATTATTAGTTTATAACAATCTTTAAATGCATCTATTATAGCTAAATAATTTATAATGTTATATACCATGTTTTCTTTATGACTATCTTCATGATATAATTTATTCATAAGGTATTTAACTGCTTCATAAAAATCTTCTTCTTTATTAAATTCAATTATCTCTAGGACTTTACTAAACCAATTCTTGTAGTTTTCACTTCCGCATCCATATTGAATGAACGCTTCAAAACTGATACCAGATTTATTTATAAAAGATTTTATTCTATTATAGTTTTTTATTACTAAATCTATATTGTTATATTTAATTAATTCAACACAATTATCTAAATCATCTTCATTAATATTCATACTCTTTAATATTAACTTTTTAATTTCACGATGTACTTCATATGATTTTAAATATTCATATAACTCTTCTTTAGTTAATTCTTTTATTTTTTCTAAGATTAGTTCTTTATTTTGTAATATAACTAATTCTTTAGAATATGATGTTTTAAAATATTCAAACTCTATAATTTCTTTTAAAGATAACCCTTGTAAATAAGATTTAATTTTATCTTTTAATGTTTCTAATATTAGTATAGTTAATTCTTCATTACTTTTTTCTAATAACTCTTTTAAATTATAATTACCGTTTCTTATTAAAAACATTACATATAAATCACAATAATTACCATATAGTATTTCTGATATTATTATTGATGATGGCTTTTTTAATAAATCTAATTTTAATTCGTCTTCTTTTAATTCAATTATTAATTGTTGAACTTTTAAAGGAATTTTTTCAGAATTTCTTAGATAACAAATTTTTAAGCTGTTTATTTTTCGATCTTTAATTGCATTTTTTAAGTCATTTTCTTTCTTATCCATAATAAATTCTTTTATTTCATAAGGAATTGAATCGTTATATATCCATGATAAAACATTAATATCATTTGTGTTTGCTAATACTAATTTGGTTTTCATTGGAAATCTTTTAATAATTAAATTGGAGATCCTAATATCTTTAACTCTAACTAAAGTCTTTTTAAATTCTTCAAAAGTCATTTTATCTAATAAAGAAAAAATCATATCTATTTTATCATTTAATAAAATATCATATATTACTTTAGGAAAGCATTCACTTGATGTTATTAATTCTTTTAAATCTTTATCTGTTATGTTTGCAATTCTATCTAATAATTCTTGATTTTTTAATTCTACGATTTTATTTTTTATTTCTTCAGTTGAAGGTTTTTCTAGTACTTCTAGTATATTAGTTACATTAATGAATCTTTTTATAATTAATTCTTTTAGTTCAATATTAATCTTTTCACTATATAAAATAGTTGTAATATTATCTATATTATAAAATTTAGTTTCTAAAGAGTATTTAATTAATTCTTGATTTTCTGAAGATGATAAAAAGTCTATAAGTAACAAGTTATCAACGCCATAATAAATTATTAGTTGTTTTAATTTTTTATCTTTTTTTCTTGATGATAAAACATCTAAAATATTTTCTTTATATAAGTATTTCACTATATATTTTTTTAGTATTTTGGGATAATGAACTTTATATAAATCACTTTCTTTATAACAATTGTATTGTGCAAATAATTTTTCAAATTCACAGTATACTTCAAAAGAAGCGGTTCTATAATCTATTACTTCAGATATAATTCTTTTAGCACTTTTGGGAACTTTTCCACTAAATAATAACTCAACTAATGTACTTGAGTTTGCATTTTCTAAAGCTTTTTTTAATAACTTATCATATTTTTTTATTATACTTTCTTTTTCTTTATAACTAATGTTAGTACTGCATAATAAAGATAGTATATTCCCCCTAGTAACAAACATATTTATCCCCCTTAATAATTAGCTATATTTTACCATAAACACTCAATTTTGTCAAATTCATGTCAAAGAAAAAAGGTATTACTTTTTCTTAGCAGCTCTTTTTTGAGCAACTTTTTTAACACCTTCTTTAACTTCATTTGCAAGTTCTTTATTCTTTTTATCTTCATAAGTTGTTTTACCTGTAATATCATGATATGCTTCTTTAATACCTTCACGAACTGCCCATTTGATTAAAAAATAAATAAGTAAACTAATTATAAATACTAACAGCGCTAGTAAAATAAAACTGATTGTGTTATTCATTTTGTCCTCCTTTTTATAATTATACAATATTTTGTTAATAATTTTAAGATATTTTTTCTTTATTCAAATAATTTAATATATATTCTATTTCATAATCTATTTTTTCATTGAATATTTTAATTATTGTATCTTCATTTATCGGGATTTTTATGTCCAATTTTATTCCGCCGTCTTTTTTATTGTCGCTATCTATTATTACTGAGTTTTTTTCATCACCACATGCAATACTTGGTATTGATATCAAAATATTACCAGGCATAATAATTTTCTTTTTTACTGTTGAAATACTACCATTGGTACTAGTTAAACCTGACACTTTTATATTTTCTTTCTTTTGTAAGTTATAAGCTATAATTTCTCCTGCACTTATGGTATTACCATTAACTATAATAATGGTTGGTATATTTATCTTTTTATAACCATTTACATATATTTCATTTATTTTCTTATACTTACTATTTTTTAAAATACTTTCCTTAATATATAAATAATCGTTTGCACTAAAATAGCTTGCAATAACACTACCTACTAAATCACTACCACCTTCATTATTTCTTAAATCTAATATTAAATTTTTTGACTCATCCTTATTTATATTATCAACTATTTTATCCATAGTTTTTTTAACATATTTTATATCATCTTTTTCATTTGTTATTTTCAAATAAGACGTATTATTAAAAACTTTGTAGGTAAAATTTTCTTCTTCATTAGTTTTTGTAAATATCTTAATATTTTCTTTTAGATATTTATAACCATTATCAATTGATTTTAAGTTAATAACTTGCTTTTTTCCTTTATCGTTTATAAATGTTATTTCATTTTCTTCATTCCCTGTTGCGGATAAATAAATAGGAAGATAGTAATTTAAAACATTTTTATTAGAAATATTAGGAATAGAAACATTTAAATATTTTAAAGATTGTATTTCGTTATTTATATCCTTACCATTCCATTTTGTTATTATGTTTCCTTCTCGTAAACCCTTTTTATATGCCATACTTTCACGGGAAACACCTGTTGCTACATAAGTCTTATTATCTAAGAAAAATATATTAAAATCATAATATCTATTATAAAAACTTTCTTTTACTTCTTCTAATTTTGTGTTATTAGTTAAACTTTTAATGCCAATGTGAGCATCATTAAACTCATTTAAATAATTTTCTAGTAATTGATAGTATTTTATTTCGTTATTTATATTTTTAAATTCTATTATATATTTCTGATATAGATTATCATAATTAATATTTTTATGCTTATTTAAAACATAATTTTCCTTTAAACTTTCATGTAATTTATTAAAAGATTCTATATAATTTAAAGAAGCAAAATTTTGTATTTTAAATGTAGTTATTGAATAACTTACTAAAATTATTAAAATAATTGTTAATAAAGTTTGTTTTATTAATGTCTTATTTGTTAAAGATGCGATTATACATAAAAATGCTGCATGATAAATTCTTTTAAATAACAAGTTTTCATTACTTATTTTTATATGAATAAAACACAATATAAATGGAATAAGTAATAAGTATTTTTTCTTTTTAAATAAATATAAAATAATTACTAATAAAAATAAAATTTCTATAATTAAATCTTTTAATACCATGATTATCACATTTTTATTCTTAACAAAAAAAGTGGTTTTATCCACTTTATATTAATATTCTTCTTAGCGTTTCATCTTTTTTTAGGAATTCTTTAATTGCTTCTTCATTTCTATAAATCATGTTGATAAAGTCCGTTATTGAAACTTCACATTTAAATGTTAAAACACCTTCATAAATATCTTCAAAAACTATTTTATTAATACGGTTTTCGACGGTTTTTATTTTATAATTGCCATGAGAAATACTATTTCTTATACCATTAATTATTGCCTTATTTCTTAAGTGATTTTCATTAAAATTTTCATAAAGTTTTATTTCATTTAATCTTATTAGTAAAGTTTTTAATTCTTCATAAATTTTATCTCTTTCTTGATATGATTTTTTTAAATTACTTTGTAAAATTGATTTAGCTTTTAAATTACCGCTTTTAGTTACTTGTAATAGACTTTGTTCATTTTTAGAAATTTTAGCATCCATTTCTGTAATTTTCTTTTTCTTACTTGCTAGCTCTATTAAAATACTATTTTTAAAGCCTTTATCCTTATTTATATATAAAACATTTATAGGGCTTAAATCAAGAGTGCTATAATCTAAACCATCACTTGGTATAAATGTATATTCATTACTATTTTCTAAAAACTTATCATTTCCATAAGAGAATATGGCTTCAAAAAGAGCAAATGATGTTGTTGCTAATTCTTCTATTCCAATTGTATCATAACTACATACAGTTTTATATTCTTCAAGAACTTTTCCATAATTAACTGTTTGATTTTCATAAGCAATTTGAAGTATTATCATATTTTTTTTAGTGATTCTACCAAATGTTTTTTGGGATTAAGTCTACTCTCTAAATCTTTTTTCATAAATCTTATTTGATGTTCATAAGGCATATTTTTAGGGTAGTTATAATAAACATAATCAGTTATTTCTTCGATTAAATCTTCTTTTAAGGGAGTTTTTTTCCAATCAAAAGAGTAACCTTGATTAGCAAATTTCTTTTTAGATTTCACTAGTAATCCTATAGAAGAATTTGCTTCATAAGCACTGGTAACCAAACCATCAGCTATTTTAATTATTTCATCATTTAAAGCTCCACCATCATGTTTTTCAAAACTAAAGCTCATTTTACTAAATGTTCTTAAAAAACCTTTTATTTCACTTTTAGTTTTTAATGACTTAGTTCTATTTTTATCAGGCTTATTTATTACTACAATATCATTTTTATATTCGGTATTAGATGAGTTTAAATAATAACAATCTATGGATTTAGAAATCATGTTAATAACACTTGACATTCCAAGTGACATCATACAATTTTCAAGTTTAAATGAAATTTTTTTGTTTTCTAAATCTATAATAAATTCTCCATGTGCTAGTTTATTTCTAATTAAACCAACAATTTCTTCTGGATTTTTAAATATTACTCCATCAATTTCAAAACCATCTTTTGTTTGAACGGCAACTTCTTTAACACAATTTAAGATTCCTTCATCAATGGTTTTACAAATAAAATTGTTTTTTGATCCTTCGATTAATTCTTCCTTAACAACAAATAAACTACACATTGCTAAACTGAATTTAGCCATGTAAAAATAATCTTCTTTTAATATGAAATCACTTACTTTAGAGTTCCCCATAAAACAATCAGATAAAAACATTGTATATGCTTTAATACCTCCATAAAGTAAGAAAAATGTATTAACATCCATTTTAAAACCCCCGTTTTGAGCTATATTTTAACACTTAACGAGTACATTTGTCAAATTAATTTTCATACATTTTGCCTTTACTATCTATTTGAAGTTCATATCCATATTCAAATATAAAGGAAATACTATAAATAATTAATGCGTAGACTATATCTGTTAGTTCTAATTCAGCTCCTAGATTTAATTCCATTAGTATACTACACATTACCCCATATATAAAACTAAATACAATATAAAATATTATAAAGAATGATATTTTTTTAATGCGATTAATGTTATCTAAAGTAAATGGAGTATCTCCATTATTAATATTAAAGAACAATTTATACAAATTTTCAAATACTTTAGCTATACATACTATGCTAATTAAACTTCCAACTAGTAGTATTTCGGCATGGAATATTATTTCATCAAAAGAATGATTATTTATATATTCATAAGCTAGTTCTCCATATGTTGTAATACTAGCAACTTTGACATTAGATATGAGTAGGTCTGTTCCACTAATTCTGGCAGATTTACCTATGAATGGCAAAGCTAAGATCATTATGCTTATTAAAACAGCTACACCAATAAATATCTTATTTACTATGTTTGCCATTATATATATAATTTTGCTTATTAACTTCACTTTTATTTGCTTTTCTTTTTTAAATTTAACTACACTTTCTTTTATTTCACTGTCTAAAGATTCTATGTCTGTAAAGTCTTCATGTACCAAACCATTAATTTTACATTTAAATATTTCACAAAGACACATTATATTATTCATACTTGGAAAATTTTCTCCGGTTTCCCACTTTGAAACGCTTTGTCTTGATACTCCAAGTTTTTCTGCTAGATATTCTTGAGATATATTTTTTGACTTTCTAATATTTTTTAAGTTTTCACCAAATTTCATAAATACGCCTTCTTTTTACAAAATAATTATATTATAAATTATCTAATTATTCTATCAACTTTTAAGTGCATTTTATTATTTTCTTGTTTTTATAATATCATCCTTCTTTACATTTCCTATGAGTAATGAAGAATTTACATCATGATTTTTAAAATTATTATTAACTATCTTTTCATCATAGTTAGCATAACAATATTTACAAAAATGTTTACAGGAATTATATACACCAATGTCAACCATCTCTACACAGTTACATTTTCTTGCTTTCCAACTTTTATACTTTTTACCTGTTAATCTATACGCAAGTTCATGTGATAAACATTCCCCTTTTGTAAAACCATATTCTGTAAGATTTCGATTTTCAAAACAAGTTTGAACTTTCATATTGTTGAGTTTTGCTATTTTACTAAAATTTTTTCCAATTATTTTATAATCTTCTTCTGTAAATTTACGATACTGTAACACATTTTTGTTCTTTAAAACATTTTTATATTCATCTAGAAATGACACAATTATAGTTTCTACATATCCATTTAGTAACATACACAATTTTTTAAATGCTTTAATATGATAATCAATGTTATATTTTTCACTTAAAAATATTGGATCGTATCTTACAGAAACGTTTTCTTTACCAATTGCTTGTGATATTTTTTTTACAGCTTCAATAACTTCTTTTTTTGAAGGAACGTTTGGTTCAATATCTCTTTTATATGGTGTTATTGTTATTTGAAATAAATATGGAATTTTAATTTTGTTTAAATCATTTAATATTGGTATTGGATTTTTAGTACAAAATAAAATTAAATCAACATCTGAAAAATTAATTCTACTTACTAACTTAGGATTAAAAGGATTTCTTACATCCACAAAACCTGCTTCTACTCTTTTAATTAACCATTTTTCATAAAATGCTATAATATCTGTTCTACCACTTACATTTAATATCATTTTTCATGAGTCATTATTATTGTAAAACTATATTTTTATATTCACTATAATAATTTATTTCCTTTCATATTTTTTATATTGACTTTATCAATTGTCTTTACAAGCAAATTATATTATTAGATGAAATATTTGTCAAATTATGAAAAACTTATTGACAAACCTTAAAAAAAATATTAAGATTATACTAGCATGATACAAGTCATGCTAATAACCTGATCTCTCTTACGAATCTCAATGTGAAGAGATCAACCAAAACCCCCTGAAATCCCGTCAGAAATGGCGGGATACTTTGTTTATAAGGGCTTTATGCCATTTGATATATGTATTAGGTACCCAAATAGGTACCCATTTTAATTTAGTTTGTCTATAATATTAATTATTTCATTTAATTGATTCTTAAATAGGTGAGAGTAAGTATTTAATGTCTCATCTATTTTTGTGTGTCCTAAATACTTTGCTACAACATTTATAGTAGCACCACTATTAATTAAAAGTGATGCACAACTATGTCTAAAATCGTGTATTCTAATTTGTTTAACTTCTGCTAACTTACAATCCTTGTTTTTTCTATGCCTTAATTTTCCATTTGTAATTGGATCAGTATCTCCAAACAAATACCAGTCATCATTAAATCCATAATGTCTTTTAGAAACTTCATATAATACTTTCATATCTTCCGTTAATACTTTTGGTATAGGAATATTTCTTATACTAGATTTTGTTTTAGGTGTAGTTACCATATATGGTTTCTTTTCATCACCTTGAGTTGCTACAATATTTTTGTTAACACTTAAATATTGATTTTTAAAATCTATATCTTTCCATGTTAGCCCTCTAAGTTCACCCCTACGAAGTCCACAATAATATAAAGTTTCAAATAATGTTTTAAATAGAATATCATCTTCTACCGATATGAATTTTTTAAATTCTTCATAAGTAAAAAATAACATTTCTTTTGGTATTTCATTTGGGTCAGTAAAATTAGTCATTTTATTATAAGTTGCTGTAAAATTAAAGTTGTACCATTTAGTAGCAAAGTTTAATAATTCTTTAAAAAATTTAAATAAATGATTTTTATGATTAGTTGTATATCCATAAGAATTTATTTGCTTTTTCCATTTTTCAAAATGTTCAATATTAAAATCTTTCAGTTTAACATTATCTAAGTCTTTAAAAAATTTTTCTCTATCACGATAAGTCTTTAAAGTAGTATATTTTACTTTATCTTCTTTGTATGCATAGAAGAGTGTATATAAATCTTTAAAAGTCATATTGCGGTCTTTATCACTTCTATCAGCGTTAATTGTTAAAAATTCTCTTTCAGCTTTTAACGCTTCTGTTTTAGTAAAAAATTTCTTCGATTTATACTTTCTTCTAGAACCATCTAAATTCTTAACATAGTCATAAAAAATCCATTTACGACCATCTTTTGTCCATTCATCTTTGTCTAATAGTTTAACTGCCATAATTATTCCTCCTTTGAATTTAAATTATTACTATTACTTTCTGAAAAAATATTATCAGCAAGTATTTCCAAAGGTTCCTTATATTTAGCAGTATATAGTCTTTCTGTTTGTGTTCTTTTACATTCTATAAATAATCCTAGTTTTTCGAGTTCATCTTTATTACTTGATATTAATTTACCTAAGACGGGTGGAGTAATAAATAAATTTAATTTACTAACCAATTCTGAAATAGTAAAAGTAAACTCTTTTTTACTAATTGCATATTTTAAAAATTGAATTAAATTTGGATTAAGTGTTTCTTCTGTTTTTTCATCAATACTTAGGATTAAATTATCATTTCTTTTTAGTACATAATTAAGTGATTGGTAATCTCTACTTTCATAATTTAAGTAGAAAGTTGATTTGATGTTTTCATCTTGTTTTAATGCAAGTTTACCATCTACACAAGTATCAATAGCAGTACTTCCTAAAGATTTACCTTTACGATTTAAATGATGAACTATGATGATAGTAACATTATAGTTATTACATAATTTACGCAATTGTGGAAATATATTTTGACTCATATCTTGGTAATTATTTAAATCATAATAACTTCCAAAATTTATGCCATTAAACATATCAATAAGTACTAATTTGCCGTTATATTTTTCTTTAAATTCACTTATTTCTTTTTCAACTTTTAATATGCTTAGTTGTGTCATATTATCTTCTGGGAAAGTATATAGAAAATCATTTTCCTTTAAATTAAATTTCATAAAATTAATACGACTTATAGTTTCAGATGGATTCATTTCTGTACTTAAATATAAAACTGGTGTTTTGCGAGTCTTTAAATTCAAAAAAGGAATACCATTACAAACAGAATTTGCTATTTGAAGAGCTAGAGCAGATTTTCCTACTTTAGCTTCTCCAAGTAAGCAATATAAACCATTTTCTCTAATCATATTTTCAATAATATAATTAATATCGACAATACTATTTTTTAATTCTTCAATTGTTTTCATATAATTCCTTTCTATAAATTTTCCTTAGCCATTTTTTCTAAATAATTAATATTAATTTTTAGCTTATTAACGACTTCAATCATTGGTAATCTGTTATTAGGAAGAGTATAACCTCTATTTATTAGGTCATTTTTTATTTCTCTTCTAAGTTTAACGGCATTGTTTTTACCTATTTCAGCAAGTTTCATTAAATCATCAAGATTACACCATTGCTTTGAAATAAGTTTTAAAGTTTCTCTAGCATCCATATAAACTAATCCTCCTTTCATTTAGACTCTAGATATAAATATATCTATGTAATGATTACCAATTAAAGAAAGAAATTATGCTGTGAGGTATACTCACAATATAATAATATCATTTAATATTAATTAATGTCAATAAAAATTGTGAGTTTTAATCACAAAATAATTGTTGAATAATCTGTTTTGTGGTAAAATGGTATTAGGAAGTTATGAAGAGGTGTAATTTAATGAATAATAAAACTTTAGCTAGTGTAGTAAAAGAAGCTAGAGAGAAAATTAATATATCCCAAAGAGAATTATCAAGAATAACTGGTATAGATAATAATACAATTGCTAAAATTGAAAAAGGTGAAAGAAAGAAACCAAATGTATTATCTTTAAAGAAGTTAAGTTCAGTATTAAATCTATCTTTAGAGATGTTAATGGAACTATGTGAGTATAGTAGGGAAGAAATAGATTCAACAGTAAATAATTCTTATAGTAGTATGGTTATTAAACCTGAAAATGCTCCAATTCTTGTACTTGATGATATAGTTAATCAAATGCAAGATGAACTATATATCAAAATGGTTATTAAAGAATTATTAGATAATTGTGATTTAGAAAAGTTAAATACTATTTATGAATTAAATAAGAAAGATAAAAATAGAGTTATCAAAGTAATGAAAAATTATATTAAAGATAATGAAAAAGAAATAAAAAAGCAAAAACAATCTCTTGATGATTTAAAAAAATTACTTACTGAAGAAGAATGATTTTTTAGTTAGTAATGACAATATGACAAGAAATAGAGATATATGGGTATGGTGTAATAAAGGCGTCATTGCTGTCATTGGGAATATAATGTTTGTCTAGCAAGCAATGAATTTGTACTCCCGTACGAAATTCGTATGTGGGAATGCCCAAGCCCTAAAATTATAAAGAAGTGAGGTAAAAAATGAAAAATAGAAAATGTATAGAATTATTTGCAGGTGCCGGGGGTCTTGCTTTAGGTTTAGAGCAAGCAGGATTTGAAGAAGTTGCACTTATTGAAATAGATAAAACTGCATGTGAAACTTTAAAATTAAATAGACCTAAATGGAATGTGTTAAATGAAGATATTGTTGAGGTTTCAAAAAGAGATTTGTTAAAGGAATTCAATTTAAAAGAAGGAGAACTTGATTTAATTTCTGGAGGATATCCATGTCAATCATTTAGTTATGCTGGTAAAAAACTTGGTTTAGATGATGTTAGAGGAACAATGTTTTATTATTATGCGGAATTTATAAAACAACTTAAACCAAAAATGTTTTTTGCAGAAAATGTAAAAGGGTTAACAACACATGATGGTGGAAAGACAATCGAAACTATGATTAATGTTTTTGAAGATTTAGGATATAAAGTTGAATGGAAAGTTCTAAACGCATGGGATTATGGTGTTGCAGAAAAAAGACAAAGGGTTGTTATCATAGGAATAAGAAAAGATTTAATTGGCAAAGTTAAGTTTGAATATCCTGCTCCTCATGAGTACAAACCTGTATTAAGAGATGTTCTTAAAAATGTTCCTGATTCAGTTGGGGCAAAATATCCTGAAAAGAAAAAGAAAGTATTTGATTTAGTTCCACCAGGTGGCTATTGGAGAGATTTACCAGATGATGTTGCTAAAGAATATATGAAATCATGTTATTATATGGGTGGTGGAAGAACAGGTATAGCAAGAAGATTGTCGTGGGATGAACCATCTTTAACATTGACTTGTTCCCCAATGATGAAACAAACTGATAGATGTCATCCTGATGAAAGCAGACCATTTACAACAAGAGAATATGCAAGAATACAGTCTTTTCCAGATAGTTGGAATTTTGCAGGAAAAATGAATGATATATACAAGCAAATAGGAAATGCAGTCCCTGTTAATTTAGCAAAATGCGTTGGAGAATCAATAATGAATGCATTAAATGGAGGTGAAATATAATGTGGGATTTAGATTTTATTGATAGAAACAATTTTAAAAAACATGTTTCCGACACTATAAAAACATACGATAATACTTTGAAAGGTATTGATTTACATTCTTTTAATAGTAACATAATTGATCCTATTAAATTAACTTTTGATAGCAAAGTATATAGAAAAACAATTGAAGAAGTAATTGAAAATGAATTGGTAAGACAGAGAGATAAAACAAATACTAATGCCATTGGATATTTTCATCAAAATTTGTTTAAATATATTGATAATTGTGAAGTTCCAAATGTAGGATTTGATGTAATATATACTAGACCTAATGGAAGCAGAGTTTATGTTGAAATGAAAAACAAGCATAATACTATGAATTCTTCTGCTGCTCAGAAAACTTTTTTAAAAATGACAACTCAAATACTTAACGATGACAACTGTGACTGCTATTTAGTAGAAATAATTGCAAAGAGAAGTCAGAATATTGTATGGAATGTTTCTCTTGACTATGAACGTGTTTCAAATGAACATATAAAGAGAGTATCAATAGATAAGTTTTATGAAGAGGTAACAGGAGATAAAGATGCATTTTATAAAATATGCAAACAATTACCAATCATTATAGATGAAATAATTTCAGAAAATAATGAATTCGTAGTTGAAGATGACACTGTAATAAGTGAGTTAGGTGCAACAAATCCTGATATTTTAAAATCGTTGTATATGTTAGCTTTTAGTACTTATGAAGGATTTAAAAACGAATGCGAGTAATTACATTAAAACAACCTTGGGCAACATTAGTTGCAGAAGGTTTAAAAAAATATGAATTTAGAAGTTGGAAGTACAGTTATAGAGGTGAATTACTAATTCACGCAGGAAAAGGTATTGATGAAGAAGCAATGAAAAAATTTGAAAATCTTAATCTTAAGTATCCTCAATCAAGGATTGTCGCAAAAGTTAGGATTTTAGATTGTATTGAGTTAAATGATGAAATAAATAAAAAAATAATTTCAGAAAATGAACTTGTTTATGGTCATAAATATGACAGAACGGGTTATGCTTGGAAATTAGAATTAATTGAAAAAATAGATGATAACGAAGAAATATCAGGTAAACAAGGAATATGGAATATTAAAGAATAAAAAGGGCATTAGTTAAACAATTTACTTGATTTTACTATGCTCTTTTTGTATGGATTGGAGAATTGTATGAAAAGAAATTTAATACTTTATAATTTAAAGAAAAACTCATATAGTGCATTTTCTGCAGCAATAGAGATACATAATAAGCCAAATATAGACTATAGATATGAGACAGTAACTATACTATTATTAAATGCATGGGAATTAATATTAAAAGCATTTGTAAAAAAATATACACGAAAAAAATTGTTTAAGACTGATAATTATTCAATATCTTTAAATGAAGCTCTTTACATAGTAAAAAAATATTTGCAATCAAATGGTCTACACAAAAAATATATTTCATATTTTGAAAATATTGAATTATTAGAGGAATATCGAAATTCAAACATACATTTTTATAATGAAAAGGGTCTAGACGCTGTAATGTTTTCTTTAATTGCAAAAAGTACTTTAGATTATAATCAATTTTGCTGTGATTTTTTTAAAGATGACCCACTTGGAAAGAATAATTTAACGATTTTGCCAATAGGCTTTAAGTTGCCATTTAGTCCAGAGCATTATTTATCGTTTAAAAATCCTTCATATAATTCTAATGCTGATATAAAAGCATTCATGGATAAAATTCTATTAAAAATAAATAATTTAAGGGATTGCAATGTTGACGAATCAATAGTAGTTGGTTTTGAGGTGTATTTGTCTAGCGTAAAGAAAATTACGAATAGTGATTTAATAGTAGCAATAGATCAAGAAAATGCAGATGTAGAAGTAAATATATCTAAAAAAGTTGAATTTACAAACGAAAAAGGTGCAACAAAGGTTAATATTAGTGATGATGATATTCTCAAAAATTATCCATTAACTTATGATAATGTTTGGAAAAAATGTAAGGAAGAAATTAAAGGATTTAAAAAGGATAATCAATTTCAAAATCTTATAAATTCTATACAAAATGATTTAGAATATTGTTACATTAGAAAATTTTATCTTGAAAAATCTAAATCTGGTGCTACCAAAAGATACACTAATAAAACAATTGATTATATTAAAACTAATTATATAAGCTAATTATTTGAAAAATATGAGGGATTGGGAATATTCCCACATACGAATTTCGTACGGGAGTACAAATTCAGTGCTGGCTAGACAATAGACATATTACCTAAAATTATTATTACTATTATGTAAAAGAAATTGCTAAAAAATATTTATTTAAAAGGTATGAAAAAATTTATAAAAGTGATACAATAATATTGTACTTAGAAACAGATAATAGTTTTATTTAGTACATTCAATTCGGTGGAAGTCCGAGGAACTCTTATTATGGGAGTATTAGCATTGCTCATAGCAATAGCTAGGTAATGATATGGAGTCCTCGTGGTTTGCTTGCAGACAAGCTGCAGCTCACCTACGAGTACTTACCATACATGACGTAAATTGCCAGACATATGGAGATTAATTAAGATTTCAGGTTGCTGCTTTTCCCCTTTGTTTATTATTAAATATATAAAGGAGGAATGCCTATGAAAAAGAAAAAGAAACAAAGAGTTATTGTTATCACAACAATTCTAGCATTTATTTTTCCAATTATGGTGAAGGTTTTAAACTTAGATTCCAATCAAATGACGACATGTATAGTGTTCTATGGATTGGTAGTTAATTTGTACTCAAATTTTAATTTTGGGGAAGCCCTTCTAGTGAAGCTGAGTATTATCACTTAATTAATTGTTGATGTATGTTTGGCGTTTTTGCGTTAAAGAGGTGAAAAATGAAAATCAAATTAATAAAGAATACTGAGTCTAAATTATATAATAGAGGAAGCAAAAAATATATAGCAGATTTATTATCAGATAAAGAAAAAAATATAATTTTTACAAAGAATGATTTGAATAATATTCTTTATAAATACGATAAAAAAGAAATTATATTTTATGAGAATAAGAAAACAAAAAAACAATGTCGAAGAGAGCCAAAAGATTATACATCTAAAAAATATAGAAAATTTACTGATGTTCCCGAACCTAGAAAGACAGCATTAAAAAAATTAAATAACTATTTGTCTGAATTGAATATACCTGACTATGTATTTGCTAAAACAGATGGTGGTTATGTAAAGAATGCTAGACATCATAGAGGAAATACCAATTTTTTGTTAATAGATATAGCTAGTTTTTATCCTAATTGTAGATTTAAAGAAGTTAAAAGTTTCTTTATGTCAGGTGGTGGATTTAAAATGAAGAATGATCTTGCACAAAGAATGGCAGAATTAGTAACTGTACCAGAGAAGAGTAATTCCAAAATTAGAGTAATACCTCAGGGATTTCCTACTAGTACATTAATGAGTTTTTTTGCATATAAAAAAATGTTTGCAGAATTAAATAAGATTGCTTTAGAAAATGACTTGATATTTAGTACTTATGTTGATGATGTGACTTTTTCAACTAATAACGAAGAATTTGATTTTAATTCAATTTTAGAATCAATAGATAAAGTGTTAGAGAAATATGGACATAAAAGAAAAAAAGAAAAGACACAAATTTGTTTGTTGAAAAATAGTAAATGTCCAACAATAACTGGTATATGGATAAAAAGACATAAAGTAAGAGCCTCTTCCAAAATGTATAAAAAATTAATTTTAAATTATAGATGGCTTATATCTAATCCTATTGTTGATGGTACAAGTTATTTAAATGCTTGGAAACATTTTGTTGTTTTGGATGGACTGCTAAATACAATTGATTATATTGAACCAGTAAATAAAAGAAAAAGAGACTTTATAAGAGGCTATTTAAATAAAAATAGAATAAATTTTATACAAGGGTTATCACCATATACTAAAAAATTTAATAGTAATTATTGGAAATCTAAATTTTATAATGCATATTTAAGTAATAATTTAGATAAGTTTTATATTGCTAATAAAGATAAATTAACAAAAAAGAGAACTAAACCATATAAAAAATAGTTCTCTTTTCATATTTACATATATTTAATTATTCTTAATTTTTTAATGTTAATAATTTTTAAATTGTATTTAATTCTAAGTATATTTTTTATATTTGGAATTAATTCATCAACATTACAGCTAACATTAAATATATCTAGTGCTGAGTTAATATGATTGACTAGTGGACAATTTGATAAACAATTTCTACTATATCCATTTGCTAAATAAAATGCTATTGCGTCAGGTATTACAAATTTAATAATATATTCACTATAGTTGTTATAAAATGGTAATAATATTTCTTCAAATTCTTTATCTGTAATATCTTCTTTACCTTTAATCATATTTTATCTCCGTAAATAATTTCCTTTAAAACAATTTCTTCAGCAGTATTTTTATAGTTATTCATTTTTTGAACCCATAGTAATTGATTTTCAGATTTCAATTTTTCCGTAATTGATGAATCTAATTCTATTAAGTTATTAACTATGTTATTAATTCTATCTTCAGCAATTATACTGACCGAAAAAAGATGTTCATTTAATTTATCTTTCATAAGTAATTCTTGATATAATGCTTTCTTCTTATTTTTTAAGTATTCTAATCTTAATAATCCATATTTATTCAAAGTTTTATTTTCTTTTTCAGTAAGTTTTAAATTTGGTAATAAATAATCACCACATTTTGTATAAGTTATATTCATAATATTTATCCTTTCATTTCTATGAAGAATTAATAATAGTATTATCAATTTAGGTACCCATTTAGGTACTCAAATTGTAAAATTTGATAATTATATTTAAAATTTTGTAATTAGTTATAATTTATAAATGCTTATAATATAAGGCTTTTAACTAGTAATGATTTATTTTATGTGCAATATTAGTTTTTTTTCCTCATTTGTTTCATGATGAAGGAAGTAATTTAAGCCTATATAATGCAATAGTTG
>OKXB01000995.1_pt1 | contig 31043 bp, 30 predicted proteins | sample 1601731 | NCBI WGS metagenome assembly OKXB01 (sample SAMN04414077, study PRJEB24778) | human gut metagenome | material: faecal | host: Homo sapiens
CGAACACGCGCACGCCCTTGACGTTGACAACAATGCCGCCCTTGTTCTCCTCAGTGACTTTGCCTTCGAGGGTGGTCTTCTCCTCGCGGGCCTTCTCGATGTCCTCCCAGACCTTGACAGCGTCCAGACGCTTCTTGGACAGCATGGCGTAACCCTCCACGTCGTTGACGCGGATGATGTAAGTCTCGATCTCGTCGCCGACCTTCACCACATCCTCAGGCTTCACGCTGGGATCGGCGGACAGCTCGTCGATGGAAATATAACCTGCCTGCTTGCAGCCCAGGTCAACCTGCACCTCGGTGGGCCCGATGGCAGTCACGATACCGGTTACCTTCTCTCCTGTATTCAAAGTCTTAAAAGATTTTTCCAGCATTTCCTCGAAGCTCTCTTCGGTAGCTTCCACGTTCTTGATCTCGTCGCTCATTCTTGCATATACCTCCTTAATGATGCCCGCGGGCGTGGACGCGCCGGCTGTAAGCCCCGCCACAGAACATCCGTTAAGAAAGTCACCCTTGAGTTCATCCGCCCGTTCGATCTGATAGACGACGGGGCACCTCTCGCTGCAAATCTCCGTTAAATGTTTGGTGTTGGCACTCTTACGATCTCCGACCACGACCATCACGTCCGCCATGGCGGCGATTTCCGCCGCTTCTGACTGACGCTTATGCGTAGCATCACATATTGTATCAAAGATTTCTGCGTTTGTACACTGTTTTTTTATGATTTTCCAAACAACATTTTTCTATGCAATCTCGAACTTGTTGTTGCAGCTTTCATGATTATATCCATTATCAGATATGAAATGTCTGATTTCAGGGTTGTGCTGTATTCTTCAATGTCGAAGCTGTGGCTTAACTGTGTAAAAAAATGTGCATGGATAAGTATTGTATTTCCTCTGATTAATTCAGTGGTACTGACAGGCTGTGCATTATCTTATCCTTCAGTTATTAACTGTAACTGGCTGGAAGAGGGCAGTGTTGCAAGAAATTTTATACCTAATGGAAATATTACGACTGAGAACACATTTGTAATAATTCTTATCTGCTTCCTGCTTGATATTCTGCGTGTTCAGATAACAATTCTTACAATCTGTGCGCTGCACTGGATTATAAGAAATCCGGTTGCTGATTTTATTATCACTTACGCATGTATATTTACTACTTATGTATCTGTTCTGCCTTTTGAGAACTTCTATAGAAAGATGTGTCTTAACCAGTCAGATGTGTACATATCCGGTATCTATTATGCTGATGATGTTATAACTCCGTTTATTATATGGATTGATATGATTCTGATAAGCTGGGCTGTAATTAAATTCTATAGAAAGGACATGCTTAAGAATTAATGAATACTTTCTTATGTATTTTAAAGGCTGATATCAGACGCTTCTGGTCGATGTGCTGGAAATTCTATATGGTTTTCTATATATATTGCGTATTTCAGGCTGTATCGTATTTTTCAAATGTATACAGATGTATTAAGAATTCCAGAATCAGCAGTATTTCTCTTGGAGATTCCCTGCTGTATGTATTCAGAGGTGCAAAAGAATTCTCTCCCGGCATGCAGATTGACATTCCGCTGTTTGAGATTCTTATAGTGCTGTATATCACATTTATAATAACTTATTACATAACGACTGACCAGAAAGCTGTCGGAAAGAATATTCTTGTTATCTCAGGTTCAGCTTCCGGCTGGTGGCTCAGCAAATATATCACTATGTTACTGGCTGTAATTATATATATGGCAGGTATATTTGCTGCTAACACAATTGTTGGTCTGCTTATGACTGGCAGCAGATTTTCAATGTCACTTAACATTACAGGCACTGAGGCAGTAAGAATATTTTTACAGACTAAGCTTGAACTTGATTTCAATATGCCTCTGGTTATTATACTGTGTTTTGTGTGTCTCGTAACTATGACGGGCATAAGCCTTCTGCTTGCTTATATCAGCAATGCGGTATTCGGATTCGTTGTTAATCTGTTCTTCTTTATTGTGAGCATATGCAGTATGAAATGGTTCTTTTTCTATAATTATTTCATGACTATCCGCATACCTCATGTATACAGCAGATGGCCGTACGGTCTGTGCTTAATGCTTGCAATCAATATATTACTGGTTGCAGCCGGTATTATTTATTCAAAGAAAAAAGACTTTATCTAAGGGGGATTAATATGTATATTCAGCTTACAAATGTTTCAAAGAAAATTAAGAGCAATGATATCCTTAAAGATATCAATCTGCGCATGGAATCAGGCAAAATATATGGTTTCAAGGGAAAGAACGGCTGTGGTAAAACTATGCTTATGAGAGCTATATCAGGTCTTATCAAGGTTAAGGGTACTGTTGATATTAATGGACAGATTATCGGAAAAGATATTATGTTTCCGCCAAGTATCGGATTATTAATTGAAAATCCGTCTTTTATTAATAATTACACTGCATTTGAGAATCTTAAAACACTTGCATCTATCCGCAGGCGTATTGATGATAACCGCATACGCGAGACTCTTACCGAGATTGGTCTTGATCCTGATGATAAGAGAACTTTCCATAAGTTCTCACTTGGTATGAAACAGAGACTTGGAATTGCTGCTGCCATCATGGAGAATCCCGATATTATTATCCTTGATGAACCAATCAATGCACTTGATGACACAGGTACAGAGCAGATTCGTGACATACTTATCAGACACAGGGAAAGAGGTGCTTTAATTATAATTGCCTGCCACGACGCAGACGAGCTTAATTTCTTATCTGATGAAATTATCGAAATCGTTCAGGGGCAGATTAAGCCATCGAAAGATGATAAAAAATCCGCTTAAAATATTGACATATCATCACTATACATATAAGGTTGTCCTTAAAGGGACAGCCTTATTTATTTATAATGGCTATTCTATGAAAAGTACGAAAACAAGGTGATTATTATGAATACAGATATTAAACTTGTGGCTCTTGATTTAGACAGGACAACTCTTAATTCAGAAAGCCATCTATCAGAAGTAAACAGACAGGCATTAATTGATGCTATAGGCAATGGGGTACATGTATGTATCGCCAGCGGGCGTGCATTTGACACGCTGCCTGAAGATGTCATATCTGTTCCCGGAATTGAATATGCAATAACAAGCAATGGTGCTGCCATCTACCGTATTGCAGGCAAAGAGTGCCTTAAATCCTATGTTCTTACATCAGAATCAGTAAAGACTATTCTTAAACTCACTGAGAATGATATTGTGACATATGAAGCATTTATAAAAGGACAGGCATTCGCTTCAACAGAATATACTGCACATCCTGAAAAATACGGTGCTACAGAACACTCACTTGCCTATGTCAAGAAAACAAGGATTCTTAAAGATGACATAGTATCCTTCATACTTGAACACTGCCATGAACTAGACAGTATTGACATAGTAGTCGGCGACGAAGAATTAAAGAAAGACATAATGGACAGAATCCGCAAGGCAACTGATGAAATATATATGACAAGTTCTATCAGCCAGCTTCTTGAGATATCATATAAAGACGCAGGCAAGAAATCAGGCGTTAAGTTCTTAACAGAATACCTCGGTCTGTCCCGTGAAAATGTAGCAGCCTTCGGCGACGCAGACAACGACACAGACATGATAGAATACGCCGGCGTAGGAATAGCAATGGAAAACGCCGCACCACACCTGAAACAAATAGCCGACCACATAACCCTCCACCACGATAAAGACGGCGTAGCATACGCATTCCGCAATATACTTAATATATGTTAATTCTAGGCTTTTTCAATATAGTTATATGCATATATGCCTGTCTATAGCTCACAAGCGACTATTGACGAGCTGTGTATGAGTTAATACCGCTATATACAAAAGTTCGGTGTGTGAAGTCTCGTTCAAGCGAAGCGCGTTTGACTTCGCACACCGTAATAAACTATGTAGATAGCGGTATTTACTCATACTAAGCGAGGAAATCGGAGCTTGTGAGCTATAGACAGGCATATATGCATTTTAAATACAATAAAAAGCCCAGAATTAACACAGATTAATATTCAAGGTTGAAATGCGTCTGCAAAATGTGTAAAATATTATGAGATTTATTTAGCAATATAAGGAGATTAATAATGAACGAACAGGATTGTAAGAAATTAGCAGAGCTCTTATTCCCTGATGTGGATAAGACACCTGATTATTATGAGGAGAAATACCCATATAGAAAACTTCCTAATAAGGCAGAAGTAACAAGATTAGGTCCAAGCCCTACAGGCTTTATCCATCTTGGCAATCTCTACAGTGCTTTGGCTGATGAGAGAATTGCACATAAGAACGGCGGTGTATTCTACTTAAGAATTGAAGATACTGATGCCAAGAGAACTGTTGAAGGTGCTGTTGACCTTGTAATCAATTCTTTAAGATACTTTGATATTGAATTTGATGAAGGTGCAGGCTTCCCGGATTCTGACCCGGTTAATGCATACGGACCATATTATCAGACACAGAGAGTTGATATCTATCATACATTTGCAAAGGAACTTGTACTTAAAGGTCTTGCTTACCCTTGCTTCTGTACAGAGGAAGAGCTTGAGGCTGTAAGATTACAGCAGGAGACTGATAAGGTTCTTACTGGATATTATGGCAAATATGCTGTATGCCGTGACCTTTCTTTAGAGACTATCGAGGAAAATCTTAAGGCAGGAAAGCCTTATGTATTAAGACTTCGTTCACAGGGAAGTCCTGAGAATGAAATCACATTTACAGACAGCATTAAGGGAGAGATTAAGCTTCCAGAGAATATCCATGATGTAGTTCTTCTTAAGAAAGATGGTATTCCAACATATCATTTTGCACACGCAATTGATGACCACTTTATGAGAACTACTACAGTTGTCCGTGGTGGTGAATGGCTTGCTTCTGTTCCAATCCACTATGAATTATTCCATGTATTAGGCTTTAAGATGCCAAAATACGCACATACAGCACATCTTATGAAATTTGATGAGGAAACAGGTGGAAAGAGAAAGTTATCTAAGAGAAAAGATCCGGAGCTTTCACTTGATTACTATAGAAAAGACGGCTATCATCCATACACAATGAAGGTTTATCTTCTTACACTCCTTAACTCTAACTTTGAGGAATGGCATGAGAAGTTCCCTGACAAGGATATCAATGAATTCCCATTCTCTGTAGATAAGATGAGTGTTTCAGGTGCCTTATTTGATAAAGAAAAGCTTCATAACATCTGTAAGAATGAGCTTTCCAAGTTATCAGAGGATGATTTATATGAATTCCTTCACAACTGGGCATTAGAGAATGAACCTGAGATGGAAAAGGTATGGTTTGCTGACAAAGAGAAGTTACTTGCTATATTAAGACTTTACATGGGTGTTGGTGCTAAGAGAAGAAGAAAAGACTTCATGTATGCTAAGCAGATATTTGAACTTATCAGCTTCTTCTTTGATGGCGAGTCTGGTGAAAGAGATGAATTCAGATTAGCTGATGACGAGGTTAAGGCTATTCTTAATGATTACCTTGCAGCTTATGACCATAATGATGATAACAGCATGTGGTTTAACAAGCTTAAGGAAATAGCTGACAAGAACGGCTATGCTTCTGATATGAAGGCTTACAAGGCTAATCCGGAGAACTTCAAGGGTAATGTATCAGACGTTGCAGAGGTTGTAAGAATTGCTGTAACCGGCAGAGCTAATACTCCTGATCTGTGGACTATTGTTCATATCATGGGTGAAGAGCAGATGAAAGAGCGTATAAGCCGTTTCCTTTAATTAATACTAGTTTATAAGTCAACATAATAAGGAGGCTATGTAATATGTATGACCTTATGATAATCGGCAGCGGACCTGCGGGAATATCTGCTGCACTCACTGCTAAAGCAAGAAATCTTAACTTTATATGGTTTGGTTCAAGAGCACTAAGCACTAAGATAGAGAAAGCCGAGAAAATCATGAATTATCCTGGACTTCCTGCTGTTACAGGAAGCGAAATGCAGTCTGTGTTCTTAAAGCAGATTGACGACTGTGGCATTACTATAACAGAGTCACAGGTTAATTCCATATATGACTGCGGCGGTTATTTTGCAGCCGGTGCTGATAATGAGATATATGAAGCCAAAGCTGTCATAATGACTGTTGGTATGACAACAACAAGAGAGATTGAAGGTGAAGCAAGGCTTTTAGGTTGTGGCGTAAGTTATTGTGCTACATGTGATGGAGCATTATATAAGAATAAGGATATTGCTGTTATATGTGCATCACCTAAATTCGAGGATGAAGTAACATTTTTAGCAGGACTTGCTAATCATATATATCTTTTCACACCTTATAAGGAAACCACGTTACAATATGATAACATAACGCATTTTAACGGACTTCCTGCAAGTGTTGACGGAGATAAGAAGGTTGCTTCAGTAACTTTCAAGGGAGAAGCTATCCCTGTAAGCGGAGCTTTCTTCTTAAAGGATTCTATCAATCCGGGTGTATTATTATCAGGACTTGATATGGCTGGTGGACATATTATTGTTGACAGAACTCAGAAGACTAACATTGATGGTGTATATGCAGCAGGTGACTGTACAGGCAGACCTTATCAGTATGCCAAGGCTGTTGGTGAAGGAAATGTTGCTGTACACAGCGTACTTGACTATCTGAAAAAACATAAAGATAATTAGTTTAACAGGAGACGATTAATAATGGGTGAAATATGGGATATCTATGATGTCGATAAACAGCTTACAGGCCGTACTATGAAACGTAATGACTGGAACATGAAGGATGGTGACTATCACTTAACTGTTCTTGGCATAATCAAAAGACCTGATAATACATTTTTAATAACACAGAGAGTCTTAACTAAAGCATGGGCACCAGGGCACTGGGAAGTCTCAGGCGGTGCATGCCAGGCTGGAGAGACATCTTTTCAGGCTGTCTGCCGTGAGGTTTTAGAAGAAACCGGTGTTGATGTATCACATGCTGATGGCGGATTTGAATTTTCTTACAGAAGAGATAATCCTGAAGAAAAGGATAATTATTTTGTTGATATCTATAAGTTTAACATGGATATTACAGAAGCAGATATACATTTACAGACAGAAGAGACTGCCGGTTTCAGATTTGCTACAGCAGAAGAAATCAAGGCTATCGCTGACAGAGGAGAATTTCTTCATTACGACAGCATAAGGAAGGTTTTTGAATAATTAATTTAAAGACAGGGAGTTTTTATATGCTGAAATATCTTAAAAAATACTGGCTTTTTGCCATTCTTGCACCTTTATTCATGGTGGGCGAGGTTCTTGCGGACCTCGTTCAGCCTCGTTTAATGAGCACCATCGTGGATGAAGGTGTTTTAGGTTTATCTAATAACGGTGTTGGTAATCTGAATCTTGTACTTACCGAAGGACTTAAGATGATAATATTCGTAATTCTTGGCGGATTATCTGGTATCTTATGTGGTGTGTGTGCTAATATTGCATCGCAGAATTTTGGTAATGATTTAAGAAAAGATATATTTAAAAATATTATGTCTTTCTCCTTCGAACAGACTGACAAATTCTCTACAGGTTCACTTATCACAAGAGTTACCAACGATATAACACAGTTACAGAATTTTATCCAGATGAGTATGCGTGGTTTTATAAGGACATTTATGCTTTTTGCTGGCGGCATAATATGCATGTTATCCCTTAATCTAAGCTTTGGTGCAGTTATCGCATGTGCACTGCCGCTTGTAACCATATGTGTTATATATTTTCTTTCTAAAGCTAATCCACTTTTTTCAAAACTGCAGCAAAAGCTTGATAATGTTAATAATGTAATGCAGGAAAATGTATCAGGTTTCCGCGTTGTCAAAGCATATGTTAAAGAAGATTACGAAAAAGAGCGGTTCGGAAAATCCAATGACGACCTTGTAAATACTCAGCTTAATGTGCTGATGATTTTCTCATATATGCAGCCAATTATGAATATTATTCTCAACCTGTCTGTAGTTGCAGTTATCAAGGTCGGTGGTATTCAGGTTGCCAACGGTTCTGTAACACCAGGTAATGTCATGGCAGCAATTACATATGTCACGCAGTCACTTAATGCAGTTATGCGAATGACTAATATGTTCCAGACTGCTTCAAGAGGTATTGCTTCAGGCAGACGAATTAATGAGGTGCTTGACTGCGAGCCTTCTATCAAAAACGGTTCATTTGACGGAAAACCTTCTGTTAAGGGTAAGATTGAATTTAAAAATGTAACATTTGCATATCCATTAACTGGCGATAAGAAGATTCTTGATAATATTAATCTTGTTATCAATCCCGGCGAAACTATCGGTATTCTTGGTGAAACCGGCTGCGGTAAAACAAGTCTTATTAACCTGATTCCAAGATTCTATGATGTATGCGAAGGAAACGTGCTTGTTGATGATATTGATGTAAGGGAATATAACCTTAGGAATCTGCGTGAGCGTATATCTGTCGCTCTGCAGAAAAGTGAAATATTCCAGAGCACTATTAAAGAGAACATCCAGTGGGGCCGTGAAAACGCAACTGACAATGACATTGCAAATGCAGCTTCTATCGCACAGGCTATGGAATTTATCAGCACTTCAGCAGATGGATTTGACACTCTTGTAACACAACAGGGAACGAGTCTTTCCGGCGGTCAGAAGCAGAGAGTTGCCATAAGCCGTACAATTCTTAAACAATCTGAAATTATTATATTTGATGATGCAACAAGTGCACTTGACTTAAAGACGGAAGCTAATCTGTATTCAATGCTTAAAAATGCATATCCGGACACTACTAAGATTATTATTGCACAGCGAATTGCCTCTGTTAAAGATGCTGACAGAATTGTAATTCTTGATGACGGACATATAAGTGCTGTCGGTACTCATGAGGAGCTGCTGAAAAACAGTGCTATATATCAGGATATATATAATTCGCAGTTGAATAAGAACTAGCAAGGAGACAGAGATATTATGGCTGAGGATAAGAATACATCACAGATTAATATGAGAATTCCCGGCATGAAGGGAGGACCCAGAAACAGAGGTGCCGTTGTTGAAAAGCCTGTCAACAGTAAAGAAACATTTATGCGCCTTATGCAGTATTTTGCTAAAGAAATACCTGTAATTACTGCTCTTTTTATTGCCGTAGTTATAATGGTTGTATGCTCTGTCTATGCTCCAAAGCTTCAGAGTCAGGCAATTGATTATATTTCTTTAAGAAAATTTAATAATTTAAATCATATACTTATCTTCATGTTAGTGGTATACATAATATACAGTATATGCACATTTATACAGACAAGATTAAGTGCCATACTAAGTCAGAGAATTGTAAAGCATATGAGACAGGATCTTTTTGATAAGATTGTCGGCATGTCTGTCAAGTATCTTGACCAGCATTCACATGGCGACATTATGAGCCGTATGACTAATGATGTAGAGAATATCTCTAACACTGTATCTCAATCTATGAGTTCGTTATTCTCAGGCATTCTTACTATTATTGGAACTGTCGTTATGATGGTGGTTTTGTCCCCGCAGCTTGCATTATGTTCCTGCACAACAGTGATTCTTACTATATTTGCAACTAAGAATTTATCTAAAGCCATGAGGAAATTCTATTCCAGACGGCAGGTTCTTTTGGGACAGCTTAATGGTACTGTTGAGGAGATGGTCACTGGTATCAAGACTGTTACAGCATTTGACAGACAAGAAAATGTATGCAGTGATTTTAATAATACATCTGATGAACTTACCAAGGTTGGTATTAAAGCCGAGATTCTTGGTGGTTCTATGGGACCTGTTATGAATGTCATTAACAATATCGGCTTTGTCATTATTGCCGCAGCCGGAGGATATTTTGCAATTAAAGGATATGTATCTATCGGTGTAATATCAGCATTTATCGTATATGCCAAGCAGTTTGGCAGACCTATTGACGAGCTTGCCAATATATGGGGTCAGATTCAGACTGCAATAGCCGGTGCTGAGCGAGTATTTGCTGTTCTTGATGAACCTTCCGAGGACAAATCAGGTGAATTTACAATGGATAATTCTACCGGCAACATTGAATTTAACCATGTTGATTTCTCTTATATTCTGGGGAAACAAGTATTACATGATTTCAACCTTAAGGTTAAAGCAGGACAGAAGGTTGCACTTGTAGGAAGCACCGGAAGCGGCAAAACTACTGTTGTCAATCTTCTTATGAGATTCTACGATATTGACAACGGCAGTATAACCATTGATGGTGTTAATATTAAAGATATCGACTGTGAGAATCTTAGGAAGAATACTGCAATTGTTTTACAGGATACTGTTCTTTTTGCCGACACTGTAAAGAATAATCTTCTATATTCAAGACAGGATGCAACGGATACTGAAATCATTGCTGCTGCAAAGAAGGCTAACTGCCATAATATGATTATGCATCTTCCTGACGGATATGATTCCATGCTTGCCAAAGATGGACAGAATCTGTCACAGGGACAACGCCAGTTACTATCAATTGCAAGAGCATTTGTTGCCAGTCCTAAGATTCTTATACTCGATGAAGCAACCTCAAGTGTTGATACACGAACAGAAAAAAAGATTCAGGATGCAATGACTAATCTTATGAAGAACAGAACAAGCCTTATTATTGCACACCGACTGTCAACTATTCAGGACGCTGACGTCATAGTTGTTATGGATAATGGAAGAGTTGTCGAGACAGGTAAGCATGAGTCTCTGCTTGCTGCTAAAGGCAGATATTATGAGCTGTATATGACACAGTTTGCTGGAAAGGCAATCTGATTAATAGGACAAGGAGATAAGAAAATTATGGATAATCGCAAGCATATGAGAACCGAAAAGAAAACAGCCGTAAAAAACAGTTTTGGACGGCTTCTGGCTACAGGTATATTTGTACTTATCCAGGTTGCGTGGCTGGCTTATCTTTTATTATATTTTTACAGGGACTACGCATGGATTTCATTATTAAGCACATTTATTGCAATTATTCTTGTGCTTAAGATATACGGAACATCTACTAATTCAGCCATGAAAATGCCATGGATAATTGTAATTCTTGCATTTCCTATACTTGGTATACTTATTTATCTGCTTTTTGGACGTTCCATTGTTACAAGGGCGGTAAAGAAAAGGTTCAATTCAATAGAAGAATCCTATAAAAAATCTCTTTCTCAGGATGAAAACATTCTTAAAGAGGTTAAAGATAAGGATATCTATATATATAACCAGTTCCATTATCTTAGTGATCATGAAGGATATCCTGTATATAAGAATACAGATATTGAATTTTATTCTATAGGTGAGGAAGGTCTTGAAGCACAGCTTAAAGAACTTGAAAAAGCTGAGAAGTTCATATTTATGGAATATCATGCTATTGAAGAGGCTTCAAGCTTTGACAGAATTAAGGACGTTCTTATAAAAAAGGCTGCTGCAGGCGTTGAAGTCCGTTTATTCTATGATGATGTAGGAAGTATCTTCTTCCTTAACAAGGATTTCATCAAGGAAATGCGTGCAAATGGCATTGACTGCCGTGTATTCAATCCAATCAAGCTTGCATTTAACATGTTCATGAATAACCGTGATCACAGAAAAATTACCGTAATTGACGGTAAGGTCGGATTCACTGGAGGTTATAATCTTGCTGACGAGTACTTTAACATAACACACCCATATGGGGAGTGGAAGGATACCGGTCTTAAATTGACCGGCGATGCCGTTAAAACTCTTACAATGCTGTTTCTTTCTATGTGGAACTCTATTAAGAAAACAGACGAGCCACAGGATGATTATATTAAATATATAAAGGCATCTGATTACGGATATAAGGCTGTTAATAATAATCAGTATGTTGTTCCTTACGCTGACAGTCCGCTTAATAACAACAGGGTCGCTGAAAATGTTTATCTTAATGTTATTAAGGGTGCCAAGCATTATCTTTACATTACAACACCATATCTGCTTATTACAGAAGAGATGTCCAGAGAGCTTGCAATGGCAGCAATGAGAGGTGTTGATGTTAGAATTGTAACACCTGGTATTCCTGATAAGAAGCTTACTTACAGCCTCACAAGATCATATTATGCAGATCTCGTAAGATACGGCGTAAGAATATACGAATACACACCGGGCTTCATTCATGCAAAACAGTGGGTAAGCGATGGAGAAGTATCTGTTGTCGGTACAATCAACATGGACTTCAGAAGTCTTTACCTTCACTTTGAAAATGCTGCATATGTATATGGCAAGGAAACTGCTGCCGACATACTTAATGATTTCTACAACATTTTCAGAAGAAGTGAGGAAGTAACCGACAAGTACATCAATAAGCCGAGAATCTTGAGAATCGGACAATGTATATTAAGACTGGTTGCACCTTTGTTCTAATTGGTGTATATTCATGTTTGTATATCAAATTAATAAACATTTAACAAGGAGATATAATGAGAGAAGAAACTGTAACCGTGAAAATCGACCACCCCTTAGGAAGCACTGATGAAGATAACCCCTCGGTGGTCTATCCTATTAATTGCGGCTATGTAGATGTCGAAAGAACTGCCGGATTTTCTGAACTTGATAAACAGAGAGTTTATCTGTTAGGTGTAGATGTTGCCGTTGATGAATATATTGGAGAGCTTATTGCTGTAGCAAGACGCCGTGATGATCCTGAAACAGTCTGGATAATAGCACCTGAAAATATATCTTACACAATCCAGCAGATTGAAGAAATGATATATTTCGAAGAGCAGTATTACGATAGTTTTGTTGAAATAGTTGACGAAGAATTATGGGATGCCTATGATGAGAATGAAAAGCTGTTAGGCTTCGATTTAAAAAGAAGCCAGGCAAAGTCTTTACCTGATGGGGTATATCATGTCATTGTCAATGTATATACAATGACTAAAGATGGTAAGCTTCTTACGACAGAACGTTCACGAAATAAAACATACCCTCTTAAGTGGGAAGTTACAGGTGGTTCTATACTTAAAGGTGAAACAGCGGCTGAAGGTGCGGTTCGTGAGTTATATGAAGAGACTGGTATTAAGGTTTCTACTGATGACCTCATTGTGCTCTACAGCTATGTGGATAAACCTAAGCATGCCATATATCACAGTTACCTTAATTTAATAGAAAAAGAAGTCCATGTTACCCTTCAGGAAGGAGAAACCATGGACTACATGTATGTTCCGTATAAGGAATTTGATGAGCTTGTTAATTCTGACAGATTCGTTCCATCAGAACAGCGACGCTATAAGAATCAGGCCGTCTTTACGATGCTTTCACGATTCATTCCTGATTCAGCGGCTTCTACATAAGCAATTCCGTATGTTCCCGGACCTACATGAGTTCCAACAGAACAACCAATAGAGCTTACACCAACATTTCCATTAACATCCGATATGTAAGTAAGACTCTTATTAATAAATGTTTCTAAGGATTCAGAGCAGTTGATATGACCAAACATGAAATCTCTTGTAAGACTTAATCCGTCTTTGATGAGCTTATCATGCATAAGTTTTTCAGCTGCTTTTTTTCCTCTTGTTTTTCCAATCACAACAACTTTTCCATCTTCAATACTTACAACCGGTGTTATATGAAGCATTGTTCCTGCAAATGCAGCCGCTCCTGAAAGTCTGCCTCCCATTTTAAGATATTTAAGCGAGCCGACAACAGCTGTAAGCTTGATGTATTTTGACATCTCTGTACATGCAGCAGCGATATCAGATACATTTACACCGGCATCTCTTAACTTGACGGCTTCTCTGATTAGAAGGGCAGTTCCAATTGATGCACTTCTTGAATCTACCATGTATAATTTCTTTCTTGTTTCTTCTTCAACGTCTAAAGCAGCAAGGCAGGCACTCTGATATGTTCCTGATAAATCAGAAGATATGAATATTCCAAGTACATCATCCCCGGCAGCAACAGCTTCATTAAATACTTTCATGAATGTATCAGGGCTTGGCTGTGAAGTCTTAGGTAATTCATCACATTCAGCAAGTCTTGTATAGAATTCCTCGTGTGTTATCTCAACTCCATCTAAGAATTCTTCATCCCCAAACCTTACAGATATTGGAACAATCTGAATCCCCATCTTTCTTGCATCTTCTTTAGATATATCACATGTGCTGTCAGCAATAATTCTTAACATAATCATACTCCTTTAAAGATTTTAATATACTTTGATATTCAAAGTTTCTTTATGTGATAGTATCATGAGATAATGTGGTTGTCAATAGTGATTTGATAATCAAAGTTTTAGCAGGAAATTCTTGAATAGAAATTTGTTATTTAAATATCATCATGTGTTTTTTTCGTATTTATATATACACAGAATTGATATAATCAATATAAATATATTCTAATTAAAAATGGGGTGTGTAAAGAATTATGAATATTACAAAACTAGTATTGGGTGCATGCAGCACAAATGTATATATTGTTTCTTCAAATAAGAAAAATGCAATTCTGATTGACCCAGCAGATAATGCTGCTGAAATTATTAAAACAATAGAAGAAAATGGATTATGTCTTAAATACATTTTTATAACACATGGTCATACAGATCATATTTTAGCATTAAAAGAAGTGAAAGAATATTTTAATGTACCTGTTATTATATCTAAAATTGATGCCGGACGACTTGAAGACGAAGAACTTATTAATGAAAGACCTTATGTTAAAATACCTTATAAAGCTGTAAAAGCCGATATATTAATTTGTGAAGACGATATAATTAATCTTGATGAGTTATCATTTTCTTTCTTAGGTATGCCAGGACATACAGACGGTTCAATGGCAATCATTGTTAATGATAATATTTTCTCTGGTGACACCATTATGTTTGAAAAACATGGTAAAACTTCTTTACCTGGCGGAAATGAGAAATTACTTATTTCATCAATAGAAAAAATGATGAACACTTTAATTGGCGATTATAAAATATACCCTGGTCATAGACAAGAGACATCTCTTGATTATGAACGTAAGTGCAGACTAAGTACTGTTATTACAGGTTATTAATTTTTTATCTTAATTTGCGGCTTGTAATTGTAAATAACATATTTCTTGACATATTTAAAAATAAGCATTAAAATCAAGCACTTGGACGGTATCATTTACGAAATTCACACAAGAGGTTTCATCAATTATGGCAAAAGATTTAACTCAGGGCAGAATTATGCCTATGTTAATTAAATTCACAATTCCACTTATACTAGGAAATATATTTCAGCTTACTTATAATGCGGTTGACTCTATTATTGTCGGAAGATTTGTTGGAAAAGAGGCACTGGCTGCTGTTGGAATATGCAATCCAATAACTACACTCATTATTCTTTTCCTTAACGGATTATGTATGGGTGCAAGTATTCTTATGGGTAATTATTTCGGCGGCAAGAAAATGGATACGCTTTCCCGCCAGATAAGCACAACAATGATATCAGGTATGATATTCTCACTGGCACTTACATTGCTGGCAATAGTATTTACAAGACCCATTCTTATGCTTGTTCAGGTTGACAGATCAATTATGACACTTACAACCCAGTACTTAAGAATAATTATGTTAGGACTCATCTTCACATTCCTTTATAACTTTTTCTCAAGCACTTTAAGGGCATTGGGAGATAGTGCAACACCTCTGTATTTCCTTATCATAAGTGCAGTTTTAAATGTATTTGGTGACCTTTTCTTTGTTGTTGTCCTGAAAGCCGGCAGCAATGGATGTGCAGTTGCAACTGTAGTGAGCGAGGCTCTCTGCTGTGTATTCTGCATGATATATATTAAATTCAAAGTACCGATTCTGTGTCTTGGCAAGAAGTGGCTTGTATTTGACCGTTCACTGCTTAAGAAAACTATAAGCTACGGCTGGGCATCTGCTATGCAGCAGGCTACTGTACAGCTTGGTAAGATTGGTATACAGGCTATTATTAATACAATGGGCGTTTCGGTTTCAGCCGCATTTGCAGTAGTAAACAGAATTGATGACTATGCATATACACCTGAGCAGAACATTGCACACGGAATGACAGCAATGATGGCACAGAACAAAGGTGCTGGAAGAGATGACAGAGTAATCAAAGGCTTTAAAGCCGGTATTATTCTTGAGATAATATATGGAATCTTCATATTCTTTGTATGTTTTGTATTTGCAAGACCACTTATGAAACTGTTCACTTCGGATACTGAGGTTATAAGACACGGTGTAATCTACCTTAAGCTTATCTCTATAATGTACATACTTCCTGCCATCACTAATGGTATTCAGGGATATTTCAGAGGAATCGGCGACTTAAAGATTACCCTGCTTTCAAGCTTTATCAATATGGGTGTCCGTGTACTTGCCGCCATACCACTTGTATTTGCATTAGGCATGGGAATAGAAGCACTTCCTTTCTCTTATCTTGCAGGCTGGATTGGCATGCTTATTGCGGAAGTGCCATTGCTTGTTAAGAATTACAGGGCATATATTAAAAGTATAAGATAGTTATAATCCCCTCACAAAGCATCAGCCTTGTGAGGGGATTATTATTATCTCATCTTCTGAACATTTTTCTTTCTCATAAGCAACGCACCAATACCTATAAGTACCAAGCCTATTGCACAGCCAGACATTAAAGTAATAAAAAATATATTTCCATTAATACTAAGAGCCGTGCTCCAATCAGACAGATTCATATGACTTATTGTAAGCACCTTCCTTTTGTAGAGAATAAACTCAAGAAAATCATCGGCAAAAACAACCCATAATACAGATATTATCGTACTAATTCCGGCTCTCATCAGTCCATGGACAGGAAGATATCTGATCACAAGAAATACAAGCCATACACCAAGCATAAGTACAACAGCTACTGTATATCCGTCTTTCATACCTGTAAAACCAGAATGATAATACACTATAAACATTGTAAGGAATAGCCACAATGTATCCCATGTCATTGTTATAAGTGCTTTCTTGTCACTAAGTACCGGTGGAAGTGACACAAGACATATCACTATCGGAAACAGCACTATTGATATACCAAATACTGTAGGTATAGCCCAAAAAAGGAAGTTTCCTCCGCCATTCATCCGGTCAACGAAAAACAATATAAGCATAAGTGATGCAACGCCTGCAAGAATACATTTTAACAGACGGTTATTCGTAGACATAAGCGGAACTACCGTAAGTGCTGCAACAAGCATCATAGAAGCAGTAACAACCGAAAATACGCCTAAACCCATACCAGTTGCAAGCTGTACTATAAATGTAATGACAATTGGCAGTAGAAGTATTGCGGCAATCACAACTCCTGCCTTGTATGCTGCATTACGCTCTTTTTTTGCATGTCTTTCAAGTACTCCTTTTGATTCCTTTGCAAGCACTTCATCAACGTTGTTTTCCTGTAATTCATTATATATCTTCTGGCAGTCACTACAGCCTGCCATATGCTTTTCAACAAAGCTGCAGCTTGCCTCACTGCAGGCTTTGTCATAATAAAGGGGCAGTAAGTCCTGCACGATTTCACATTCTTTATTACTCATATCTAATCAATCCTTTCTTTTATTTTCAGTCTGGCCCTATGATAAGTTACTCTGGCCCAGTTCTCAGTTTTTCCAAATACCATTCCAATCTGTGCAAATGTGAGTTCTCCAAAAACTCTCAACTGAAATACCTCTTTATACGGCTCCGGTAGTTCATGAAGAACCATATGAATCTGCAAAGCAGAATCTGTATCTGAAACTTTATCCGCCAGATCAGCCGTCTGCTGCGGTAAAGTCTCATCAAGCTCAGAAAACTTCTTATTTTTCCTGCATTCATCAATTGCGAGATTCTTAGCAATACTGCAAAGCCATGTGAGCTCACCCGCCTTGCCCTCATACGGACGTTTGGCAGTCATGGCTTTGTAGAAAGTATTCTGTGTTATTTCTTCAGCAAGAGACTGATTCTTTACTATAGTAACCACATAAGAATACACCTGCATATAATAGGAATTGTACAATTTTTCGTAATTCAGAACTGGTCACCTCCTTCCGTCTTACATAGGTTAGACGCACGAAATGGATTTTCGTTACAACATTTTTCAAGATATTTTATAGAAATTTTTAAAATGTGTCAAAAAATGTATGCCAAAGGTACAGGCAGATGTGTTATTATACATAATGAATTTGATTCAGGAGAATTAATTATGATTAGAAAAGAACAGCTGCGTCTATACGCAATCACAGATACAAGCTGGCTTAACGGAGCCAGTCTCATTGATGTTGTTGAAAATGTATTAAAAAACGGAGCAACATTTTTACAATTAAGAGAAAAAAATGCGTCACATGAAGAAATTGTTGCAAAAGCAAAAGCAATTAAGCCAATTACACGAAAATATGGTATTCCATTCGTTATTGATGATGATGTGCAGGCGGCACTTGAAGCTGACGCTGACGGAGTACATATCGGACAGAGTGACACTGACTATATGACTGCAAGAAGTATTCTTGGAGATAATAAGATTATCGGCATGACCGCCAAGACAGTAGAACAAGCGAAAGAAGCCGAAAGACTTGGTGCAGATTATATCGGAACCGGTGCTGTATTTGGCTCAAGTACCAAAAAGGATGCTGTATACATGCCTCGTGAGCGACTGATTGAGGTTGCAGGTTCAGTTAATATCCCTGTCGTTGCAATCGGCGGTATTGATTACGACAACTGCGGTGAGCTTGCAGGCACTGGTGTTGACGGGATTGCTGTTGTTTCAGCTATATTTGCCGCTGATGATCCTGGACTTGCTACGAAAGAGCTTTACTTAAAGACTGGCCGTGTATTTAATTATCACAGGGATTTCATATTTGACATGGACGGAACTATTCTTGATTCTATGCCCTACTGGAGAAATGTTTCCAAGGAATACGCCATGCAGTATGTTGATAAGTTACCTGATGACTTTGACGAGCGTACTTATGTAATGGACCTTGATGAATGTTCTGCTTATTTCCGTGATGAATTAGGCATAAACACTGATGCAACAACTATGAGGCAGACTGCTGTGGATATTATGACAAGACACTACAGCACAGATATTCCGGCTAAAGATGGAATGCTTGAATTAATCAGACGTGAGCATGAAGCTGGATCTGACATGTGCATATTTACAAGCTCTGACAGAGGCTGTGTTGACGCTGCACTTAACCGTCTTGGAATAACTGACTGTTTTAACAACATTTTTACAGTATATGACATTCCATATAATAAAAAGAATCCGGAAAGCTACAAGCTTATCGCTGAAAAAATGCATTTTAAACCGGAAGATACATGGGTATATGAAGATGTTCTTCACGGCATTGAATCTGCCAGACAGGGTGGATTTAAGATATGTGCTGTATATGATGAGGATTCTAAGAAGCATTGGAACGAAATCTGCGCATTTGCAGACGAAATAAGAGATATAAGAAATGATTGAGGATTAGTAATGAAGAAAAAAGTTGTTGTCGGCATGTCAGGGGGCGTTGATTCCTCTGTTGCCGCTTATCTATTAAAGGAACAGGGCTATGATGTAATAGGTGTGACTATGCAGATATGGCAGGACGATGCAACAGAAGCCGCTGAGAACGGCTGCTGCGGTATCAGTGCTGTTGATGATGCAAGACGTGTTGCAGGTCAGCTTGACATCCCATATTATGTAATGAATTTTAAGAATGAGTTCAAATGTAATGTAATCGACTATTTTGTTGATGAATATAAAAAAGGCCGTACACCTAATCCATGTATTGCCTGCAACCGTTATGTAAAGTGGGAATCTCTTCTTAAGAGAAGTCTTGAAATAGGAGCAGATTACATTGCAACAGGACACTATGCAAGAATCCACCAGCTTCCTAATGGCAGATACACTATATGCAATTCAGTAACTGCCAGGAAAGACCAGACTTACGCACTTTATAATCTTACACAGGAACAGTTATCACACACACTTCTTCCTATTGGTGACTATACTAAGGATCAGGTCCGTGAAATTGCATCTAAGATTGGTATCACTGTTGCCAAGAAGCCTGACAGTATGGAAATATGCTTTATTCCTGATAATGACTATGCAGGCTTTATAACACGTGAAACAGGCTATACTTCTGTTCCCGGTAATTTCATTGACGTCAATGGCAATGTAATTGGAAGACATCAAGGTATCATACACTACACAGTTGGTCAGAGAAAAGGTCTTGGACTTGCTCTTGGAAAGCCGGCATTTGTTGTTGCTATACGACCTGAAACCAACGAGGTTGTAATCGGTGATAATTCAGATGTGTTCTCACCTAAGCTTTACGCCAACAACCTTAATTTCATGTCGATACCTTCACTTGAAGGTGAAATGCATGCCAAAGGTAAAATCCGTTACAGCCATGAGGGTGCTATGTGTACTATAAGAATGTTTGATGAAAATACTCTTGAATGTACATTTGACGAGCCTGTTCGTGCCGTAACACCAGGTCAGGCGCTTGTATTATATGACGGGGACAATGTACTTGGCGGTGGAACTATTATTTAATTATTTTTTAATTAATAAGGACAATATTATGGAAAAACTTATATATATGGATAACGCAGCAACTACATCAACCGCACCAGAGGTTGTGTCTGCAATGCTTCCATTCTTTACTGAATATTACGGCAATCCTTCTTCTGTATATAATTTTGCCCAGAAAAGCAAGATGGCTATTGAAGATGCAAGGGAAATTATAGCTGACAGTATTGGAGCTGCTAAAAGCAATGAAATATATTTTACAGGCGGTGGAAGCGAGTCTGATAACTGGGCTTTAAAGTCTGCTGCATTCGGCCTTAGAGATAAAGGAAACCACATAATAACAACTAAGATAGAGCATCATGCAATTCTTAATACATGTGCATATCTTGAAAAGAACGGATTCGAGGTAACTTACCTTGATGTTGACAGCGAGGGCTTTGTTTCATTAGAAGATGTCGAGAATGCCATTACAGAAAAAACAATTCTTATAAGTGTTATGTTTGCCAACAATGAAATCGGAACAATTGAACCTGTCTGTGAAATAGGTGAGATTGCACATAAGCATGGCATTCTTTTTCACACTGATGCAGTTCAGGCTATGTGTCATGTTCCAATTAATGTCACAGAGATGAATATTGACCTGTTAAGTGCAAGCGCACACAAGTTCCACGGTCCTAAAGGCGTCGGTTTCATGTACATGAAGAATACCGCTAAGTTAGAGCCTTTCATCCATGGCGGGGCACAGGAGCGTGCAAGACGCGCTGGAACAAGCAATATTCCAGGCATTGTCGGCATGGGTCAGGCTGTAAAGCTTGCCTTATGTACACTTGATAAAGATACACATACAATTATTAATATGCGTAATTATATTGTTGACAGGATTCTTGGTGAGATTCCTGACGTTACTTTTGATGGACCTTGTATTGATGCTGATGCCTATGTCAATGCTGTTTCGGTAGGTTTGCCCATGTGCAGCCTGAAGCGTCTTCCGTCTAATATGCATTTCTGCTTTAAAGATGTTTCGGGTGATTCTTTACTTATCATGCTTGATATGAACGGTATATGTGCATCCAGCGGTTCAGCATGTGCTGCAGGTTCAATCGCCCCTTCACATGTGCTTCTTGCTATCGGACGAAGCAGCGATGAAGCAAAAGGTGCTTTAAGATTAAGCATAGATAAGGATTTAACCAAGGAAGATGCTGACTATGCAATAGATGCGCTGAAAGCCGCTGTTGCGAGGCTGCGTGGATAAAGCTAAACATTATATCCGTAAATCCACATAATATGGTCTTACATCCAGCAATTTTCATTAAAACAAAGTGAGTTTTCCCATAAATTCATAAATAATATAAGGTTTATAGGTATATTCTATCAATTTTACTATATAAAAAGTCTTTAATGATACCAATATACCTATAAACAATCTGCTTATTTACAACTTATAGGCTTACGCAACAACTATCTATATAGACATCAGCATTTTTGACCTATAAGACAATTAAATATACAACTATCTATAGGTATCATGTTGTATAGCATAATGCTGTATCATGAATCATCCGTAATGAATATCCTTCAGACTCCCCAATTCAACGACAAAAACAATATAATCTTTAAAATATTTTCAAAAAATATCATACAAACCTATTGACATAGTAGGGATAAGGGTTTATATTATCATCAACATCAAGAAAGCAATACATTTTTGAAATAAATTAAAAAGGATGGTAATTAATTATGGCAAAGAAATCTTACTCTGAAAGAAATTTAAAGTTTGAAACATTACAGCTTCATGTAGGACAGGAACAGCCTGATCCGGTAACAGATGCTAGAGCAGTACCTATTTACCTTACATCATCATATGTATTCCATAACAGCCAGCATGCTGCTGACAGATTTGGTCTTAAGGATGCAGGTAACATCTACGGACGTCTTACTAATCCAACAGAGGATGTATTTGAAAAAAGAATCGCAGCACTTGAAGGTGGTGTAGCAGCACTTGCTGTTGGTTCTGGTGCAGCAGCTTTAGCTTATGCTTTTCAGGCACTTGCTCATGCAGGAGACCACATCGTAGCAGCTAAGAATATCTACGGTGGAACATATAATCTTCTTGCACATACACTTCCAGATTACGGAATTGAAGCTACATTCGTAGATCCTTTTGATTATGATGCTATTGAAGCAGCAATCAAACCTAATACTAAGGCTGTTCAGATTGAAACACTAGGAAATCCTAATTCAGAAGTTGTTGATATCGAAAGAATTGCTAAGATTGCACATGCACACAACATTCCACTTGTTGTTGATAACACATTTGCAACACCTTACCTTGTAAGACCTATTGAATACGGTGCAGATATCGTTATCCATTCAGCTACTAAGTTCATCGGTGGACACGGTACAACACTTGGAGGTGTAATCGTTGATAGTGGTAAATTTGACTGGGTAGGGGCTGCTGATAAATTCCCATGGCTTGTTGAGCCAAATGTATCATACCACGGTGTTAGCTTTGCAAAGGATACAGCACCTGCTGCATTCGTTACATATATCAGAGCTATCCTTCTTCGTGATACAGGAGCTACAATTTCTCCAGTTCATTCATTCATCTTCCTTCAGGGACTTGAAACATTATCACTCAGAGTTGAGAGACATGTAGAGAACGCATTGAAGGTTGTTCAGTACTTAAAGGATCAGCCATTAGTTGAGAAGGTAAATCATCCTTCAATCTCTACTAACGAAGAACAGCAGGCTCTTTATAAGAAGTACTTCCCTAACGGCGGTGGTTCAATCTTTACATTTGAAATCAAGGGCGGTGCTGCCCAAGCACAGAAGTTCATTGATAACCTTGAGTTATTCTCACTTCTTGCTAATGTTGCCGATGTTAAGTCATTAGCAATCCACCCGGCAAGCACAACTCATTCAGAGTGCAACGAAGCAGAGCTTCTTGATCAGGGAATCAAGCCTAACACAATCAGGCTTTCAATTGGTACAGAGAATATTGATGATATCATTGAAGATCTTGATGAAGCATTCAAGGCTTTACAATAATTTGTATCGACACATTCTTTACATATCCGACTAATGCTGATAAAATATATTTAATTAATAAATCGTGAATGTTTAGGAGGATATGTAATGTTTTGTCAATTATTTGGTAAATTTCTTATCGAAAAAGAGGTTATAGATAAGAATAAGTACAATTCTATAATGGAAAGGCTTGCAGAATCAAGAGCAAAGCTTGGTGTAATTGCTGTAGCTGATGGCATTATTACTGAGAAACAGGCGAATGAAATTAATCATTTACAGACAACTAAGGATGCAAGATTTGGTGAAATTGCTGTTGGAGAGGGTTATATTACTGAAGAACAGTTAGATGTTCTTCTTAAAAAGCAGGGAAGTGCCTATGCAATATTCCTTTCTGTTCTTTCAGAAGCAGCAGATATATCGGTATCGAAGGTTGATGAGCTTCTTAAGGAATTCCAGAAGGAGCATGGTTTTACTAATGAGGATATGGATGGTCTTAAGAATGATGATTTAGAACAGATTGTTCCGATATTTGCCTTTTCATCAAAGTCATATGTAACTGATATATGCAGGCTTGCACTTTCTAATATAGAAAGATTTGTAACCTCTGATTTCTATATAGACAGAATTAAGCATATTTCACAACTTGAATACAGATGTCTTGCTGGTCAGAAATTAGAAGGTGACCTTGATATTATTGTTGGTTTTGCAAGTGTTGGTGAACAGACAGCTATAGTTGATATAGCTAATGGATTCTCTCATAGTAATATAGCTAATCTTGGAATAGAAGTGTACGATGCTATAGGTGAATTTACTAACTGTATAAGCGGATTATTTGCAACAGCACTTTCTAAGAAGGGCAGCATGTTGGAGATTACTCCACAGTTTGCTTATGAAAACCAGTTTGCCAAAGGAGATGCTTATGTACTCCCTATTCATATCCATGACAGTGAAGTTCTGCTTTTCATATCTGCCTCTGATGAAACCAAAGCTGGAGATATGCCTGTTGTAAGAAAGATTATGGCAAAAGCAGGTGGAGAAGTGACATTAGACAGCAAAGGAACAGTAGTTATCGTTGATGATTCTGGAATGTCAAGAAAGATTCTGCGTGATATTCTTGAAGAAGCCGGTTACGCTGTATTAGCTGAAGCAACTGACGGATTAGAGGGCGTACTTGCTTATAAGACATATTACCCTGATATAATTACACTTGATATTACAATGCCTAACATGGATGGAACAGAAGCTCTTAAAGAAATTAAGGCTTATGACTCTAATGCCAAAGTAATTATGATAACTGCTGCCGGACAGCAGCATAAAGTAATTGAGGCTCTTAAGCTTGGTGCTGAACGATTTATTACCAAGCCATTTGATAAAGAAGAGATTCTTAAGAATATTGAAGAAGTTCTTGAGGGTTAATAAAAAATAATGGGATGATACCTTTAGTGATATCATCCCATTATTTTTATTTATTCTTTCTAAAATGCACTTCTGGCACTGCCAGACTGTCATATGTGACATGTGGCTTATCTCTATTATCATCCGGAACAATATCTGATGATATATCCGCATCATCTTCTTCACTTCCTGAATCTTTCTTGTGTATCTCAGGAATAGCAAGATTATCATACGACAGACTATAATCCTTTTCAGATGTATTCACTTTATTTTTTACCTTTTTGAATATATTAAACATATTTAACTCCTCTATAATTATAATATATTGATAAAAAAAGTTATAACCAGACTATTCAGGAAATCTGCAAAAAGACTTCCTATAAGTGGTATTAACAGATAAGCCTTAACTGATGGAACATATTTGTCACATACTGCCTGCATATTTGCCATGGCATTAGGCGTTGCTCCCATTCCAAATCCACATGTACCTGCAACAAGAACTGCTGCATCGTAATCTTTTCCCATAATATTGAATACAATAAAATATGTAAATAAAACAATAACAATTATCTGTGCACCAAGAAGTATAACAAGCGGAAGAGCTAGTGATGCAAGCTGCCATAACTTAAGTGTAATCATAGCCATTCCAAGAAATAATGATAAACTTATACCTCCAAGGTCGTTAATTTCTCCCATATGAATAACAAGCTTTCCATTTCCTGCATATTCTGCAATGTTACGCATAAGCGCAGCTGCAATCATAGCCCCGATGTATATAGGAAAAGTGAGTCCTGTCTTCGTAAGAGCCCACGAAAAAATAGTTCCTATACCAATAGCAATAATAAGCTGGAATACGGCTGATGCATACATTCTGGAATGTCTTTCATGCTTCTTTTCGTCTTCAATAAGAAGACTGTCATCCTCTGGAATTGCTGTATCTAAAAGGTTTTTCTTCTCAATAAGTCTCTTGCCTAATGGTCCTCCTACAAGACTTCCAAATATAAGACCAAATGTAGCTGCAGCAGTACATATTGTCGTTGCACCCTTAACATTAAAATCTTCAAGTACCGGTCCAAATGCACCCGCAGTACCATGTCCGCCAACCATAGGTATTGAGCCTGTACACATTCCTATAAGTGAATCAAGCCCAATAACCTTAGATAAACCTACTGCAACACCATTCTGTATAAATATAAGTACTATAACTAATCCTAAAAATATCACCATAGACTTTCCGCCCTTTTTAAGTACTTTAAGATTAGCCTGAAATCCTACGGATGTAAAAAAGAATACCATGCATACTTCTTTAAGTGTGTCATCAAATGAAAACTCTAGTATATGAGTAACATAACATATACATGTAAATATAGCAAACAACAGTCCTCCTACAACAGGTGCCGGTATACAGAACCTTTCAAGGAATTTAATTTTCTTTCGTAAATAGCTGCCTAGAAGCAGTACAAGTACCGCAATAGCCAGCGTCTGATACATATCTAACTGAACCTTCATTAAATTTCTCCATTCTTTATAGCATTAACCTGATATACAGAATTATTCTGTCAAAACATTGATGCCACGCTCTGTATAATAAGCTGCTGCACCTGAATGGAACGGAATATCTACTCCATCAGCCGCCGTATTTATATCAAATGAAATATCAAGAGATGTAGCATACTTAAAATCATCAGCATGCTCATATATTGTCTTAGTCACATTCTTAATAACATCGTCTGAGAGTGACTGCTTTGCAATCAGAACTGCCTTAACACCAATAGTTGTCACATCAGAATCCTGACCATTATAAGTTCCTGCCGGAATAGTATATTTTTCACAGAGAGAATACGCTGATAACATCTTATCTATGCATTTGTCATCAAGACTTATAAGACATATGTCACATTCCTTAGATAACTGTCCAATAACTTCTGTTCTTGTTCCTGCTGTACAGAAAAATGCATCAATTTCTCCAGCTTTAAGTTTTTCAGCAGCTTCTGTATAATCCATATTGACCTTATTAATAAGCTCGTCAGTAATTCCACTCATCTTTAATATCTGCTCTGCATTCTTTTCAGATCCTGACTCTGATGCACCGACACTTACAGTTTTATTAATCAGGTCATCAATACCTGTGATTCCAGAATCTTTCCTTACAACAATCTGGCAGCATTCTGTATAAAGGGAAGCAACAGCACGATATCCCTGATATTTCTTATCATTTTCAAAAATACCAGTGCGGTTATAAGCATCATTGATCAAATCCATTTGGGCAACAGCCATCTGAATGTAATCTTTAGATAACAGACGAAGATTTGCAGCAGAACCTGCAGTTGTTTTTACTTCAATGTTATATTTTTTACTCTTAGATGAGATAAGGTTGGCAAAAGTATCACCAAAAATCTGGTAAGTACCACCGATTCCAGCAGAACCAAAGCGGATTTTTCCAGAATTCATCTTACACCCAGTTAAGCATGTACTGATCATAATTGCGACAGCACAAAGTACCATAAGTTTCTTTTTCAAAATATCACCTCTCATTTTTAACATTTCCTTGTCTTTATTTTAACATTAAATTGTTATTTCGAATAGTTTTAGGGCAAAAAAATTATTTATGACCTTCGTTATATAGTTTTTGTATGTTTTCAGGAAGTTTATCAGGCAACATGGCATTTATAGCATCTTCATTACCGTCTTTCATTGCTGTTTCATAATACCAGCACTTGAATTTTAAGAGGGAGAGAGTTTTTTGAAGTTCCTGAATTTCAGTTTCAACAGCTGATTTTCTGGTTTCAAATAATTCTTTCCTTTTTTCATAGCTGGAGCTGCCTTCAGATACCCAGATAAAAAATTGCTTTATATCTTTGATCTCAAGCCCGGATTTCTTCAGACATTCAATAATGCGAAGCGCTTCCAATTCATTATCACTGAAATAACGGATATTTCCCTTACGTTCCAGATTAGGGAAAAAGCCTTCCTTGTCATAATACCTTAATGTAGAAACAGGAAGATTAAACATTGCAGAGACCTGACCGATTGTATACATAAAAAACCTTCTTTCAAATTTATGCTTGACCTAAAGTTAACTTTAGGTTGTAAGATATTTATATCATATACTATTGTTAGTGTAATTACAAGAAATTTTGCATATGGAGGATGTTAAATATGTTAAAAACAGAAAAATTAAAGCTGGTATCTGAATGGGATAAAACTTTTCCACAGAGTGAAAAAGTAGACCACACGAAAGTGACATTTGTAAATCGTTATGGAATCACACTTGCCGCAGATTTGTATAAACCGAAAAATGCATCTGGGAAATATCCTGCGATTGCCGTAAGCGGACCATTTGGGGCAGTCAAAGAACAGTGTTCCGGATTATATGCACAGACAATGGCTGAAAGAGGATATTTAACAATTGCATTTGACCCTTCTTTTACGGGGGAAAGTGGAGGCTATCCAAGATTTATGGCTTCTCCAGATATTAATACAGAAGATTTTATGGCTGCTGTTGATTTCCTTTCTGTTCGGGAAGATGTGGATCCGGATAAAATAGGAATCATTGGAATCTGCGGCTGGGGTGGAATGGCTCTTAACGCAGCTGCGTTGGATACAAGAATAAAAGTAACCGTTGCTTCTACCATGTATGATATGACAAGAGTAAATGCGAATGGATACTTTGATTCTGAGGACAGTGAAGAAGCACGTTATGCAAAGAAACAGTCACTGAATACCCTCAGGACAGAAGAATACCGTAAAGGCGAATATTCAAGAGGCGGTGGTTGTGTTCCCCTTCCGGTTCCGGAAGATGCACCTTTCTTCGTAAAAGATTACAGTGAGTATTATAAAGGCAGATGTTATCATAAAAGGAGCCTGAATTCAAATGATGGCTGGAACAGTATTGGATGTATGTCATTTATGAATCAGCCAATATTAAAGTACAGTAATGAAATCAGAAGTGCAGTCCTTATCGTTCATGGAGAAAAAGCACACAGCTATTATTTTGGAAAAGATGCTTATGAAAATATGATCAAGAACAGCAAGTACACATCCAATAAAGAACTGCTGACAATTCCGGGAGCTGTTCATACAGATCTATACGATAATCCGGATGTGATCCCATTTGACAAAATTCAGAAATTTTTTAAAGAAAACGGAGTTGGTTAATTATGACGTGTGAAGAATATTTGAGTAATATGAAGCCCGGATATATCGTAGATGGTGGAAGTGAAGAACATCTGGTTATGCATGAGCTGTCTCAAAGGGCATTAAAGATAACGATGGAGCTGAATAACAAATATCATACAAAAGAAGAAATTATACAGCTTATGTCGGAACTTACCGGACAAAAAATAGATGAAAGTTTTGGAATGTTTCCTCCGTTTTATACAGACTGCGGACGAAATATCCATATAGGTAAAAATGTTTTTATTAATGCAGGATGTAAGTTTCAGGATCAGGGTGGTATTTATATAGAGGATGGAGTCCTGATTGGACATAATGCAGTATTGGCAACGATTAATCATATGGAAGATCCCGAGAAAAGAGCAGGTATGATATTTCAGCCGATTCACATCGAAAAAAAAGTGTGGCTTGGAGCAAATGTAACGGTTCTTCCGGGGGTTACGATTGGTGAAGGTTCGGTCATTGCAGCCGGAGCAGTTGTAACAAAAGATGTTCCGGCCAATATGATTGCGGCAGGAGTGCCTGCGAAAGTTATACGGAAGGTTAAAAAAGACACTGAAAAAGGAGAAATTTAATCATGGCAAAAAAAGTATTGATCATATCGACAAGTCTTCGAGGAGGCAGCAATTCTGATATACTTGCAAATGAGTGTGCAAAGGGAGCAAAAGAAGCCGGGCATGATGTGGAACTTCTTTCTTTGAAAGGAAAAGATATAAAATATTGTATCGGTTGTCTATCCTGTCAGAGGAATGGGATGTGTGTACTGAAGGATGATGTTGCAGATATTATGGCAAAAGTAAAGGATGCGGAGGTCATTGTCTATGCAACACCAATTTATTACTATGAGATGTGTGGCCAGATGAAAACACTTCTTGATAGATTGAATCCTTTATATTCGACAGATTATTCATTCAGAGATATTTATATGATTGCAACTGCCGCTGAGAATGATGAAAGTGCATTTGAAAAAGCCTACAATGGTCTGCAAGGCTGGGTAGACTGTTTTGAAAAGGCTTCCTTGAAAGGCATGGTCGGTGGCGGTGGAATTGATGCTGCAAATATAGCTGCAAGCCATGTTGATGTGATGAAAAAAGCATATGAACTTGGAAAGAAATTATGAGTTTGAAAAGAGTACTGTTATTTAGTCTGTGTATATTAGTTTTATCTGGGCTTGTAGGATGTAGAGAAACAGAAATTACCGTCAAATCGGGATTTGGAGGAAAGTATAATGAGTATAGTTGTTAATATATATTATTCCGGCGAAAATGGTTCTGCGCGAAAATTTGCAAAGGAGATGATTTCAAGCGGTACTGTTGATGCAATTAGAAATGAAGCGGGGAACATTAGATATGATTATTTTTTCCCTCTGGGAGATGAGGAAACTGTGCTACTGATTGACAGTTGGGAAAATCAAGAGAGCATTGACTTTCACCATCAATCACCCATGATAAATAAGATTGCGGAGTTAAGAGATAAATATAATCTTCACATGAAAGTAGAGCGATATCGGTCAGAAGATACGATTCCTGACACTGATCAAAAATATATAAGAAATTGACAACTTCCAATTTGCATATTTCATTAAAAGGCACATATTAAAATTAACACAAAAGGAGATGTTAGAATGAAAGCTCATGAATATTGGTCTGTCGGAGCATTGATAACGATGCTAGGAACTTTTTATAGCGGATATAAAGGTTCAAAATCAAGCCATAAATATTTTGCGGCAAGTTCTTTGCTTTGTATGATTATGGCTATTTATACAGGTCATAGGATAATATCTAAAAACAAGAAGACAGAGAAAGAATCAAACTCAATAGAAAATGAAGAATAATGAACCAACCTTGTGCCCACTGGGCACGAAGTTGGCACAGTCACTACGGTGTCAGGAGAAATCCTGGCATCTTTTTTTCTGTCTTTTTACACTTCAAAAAATAATTTC
>OKXB01001007.1_pt1 | contig 30759 bp, 26 predicted proteins | sample 1601731 | NCBI WGS metagenome assembly OKXB01 (sample SAMN04414077, study PRJEB24778) | human gut metagenome | material: faecal | host: Homo sapiens
TTTATATTAATAATATTTTTAAGGTATGTTTTTAGTATGATATTTTTTTATATGAATATTAATTGTATTTTGATTTGGTGAGTCATGCAAGAAAAAGAACTCTATAATTCTCTTAGAGTTCTTACCATTTGATATGAATAGCCCATTTCATTATCATACCATGCTACAACATGAATTAATTGTTTTCCATTTACTTCAATTATATTTGTTAGATTTCCATCAACGGTAGCTCCACAGGTAGAAGAAATGATATCTGATGATACAATAGGATCTTCAGTATATTCAAGTGTTTCATTGGAATTTTTCTTGAATGTTTCATTAATTTCTTCTTTAGAAGTGTGCTTTTCTACTTCTACTACTAGGTCAACAAGTGAACCGTCTGATACTGGTACTCTTATGGCTGATCCTAGAATTAATCCTTCTAATCCAGGCAAGACTTTGCCAATTGCTTTGGCGGCTCCGGTAGAAGTTGGCACCATATTCATTGCACAGGCTCTTCCACGTCTTTCCATAATCCCTTTTTTGTGAGCAACATCGAGGGTAACTTGATCGTTTGTATAAGCATGAATTGTAGTCATGTTACCTTTTATTATTTTGAAGTTATCATTTAATACTTTTAGTACAGGAGCAAGGCAGTTGGTAGTACAAGAAGCTGCGGATACTATGATGTCATCTTTGGTTAGGATATCGTGATTTACATTGTATACCACTGTTTTCATTTCACCTTTTCCCGGGGCTGATATTAAAACTTTCTTGGCTCCGGCTGTAATGTGTTCGTTAGCTTTTTCTAAGCTGGTAAATTTTCCGGTACACTCTAGGACAACGTCAATATTTAATTCTTTCCACGGAAGATTAGTTGGTTCCATTGCTTTGTAAACTTTTACTTGGCGTCCATTTACATAAATATTGGAATCATCGTGAGTAACGTTTTTGTTATATCTTCCATGATTGGTATCATATTTTAGTAAATATGCTAATTCTTCAGGAGTTGATAAGTCATTTACTGCTACTACTTCCATGTCATCTAATTCTTCAATAATTCTAAAAACTAATCGACCAATTCGTCCAAATCCATTAATGGCAATTTTTTTCATTTTATTCCTCTTTTCTTTTATATATTTTTTATTTTATTAATACTTCTCCATTTTGAACAAGATCCTCAATTTTACCTTTTTCAAATCCTACTAGGGCTCCTAAAATAATTTCTACTTGTTGAGTGCTATTATTAGTTAACTTTATTGATACTGTCCTAGTTTGAGATGGTTTTATTATGTTTGTTAGGACGTCTTGTGAATCTTCTGATAATGATGCTGTAAAGCCATTTGGGGTGGTTACAGGACTTATCATGTAATAATACATACCATATTTTATCGTTGAAGTGTATGGATTTTCAAGAGTTATATCAACAAATTTCACTTCATTTTGAGAGACTATAATTTGTTTACTGGTAGTTTCTTTTAGAGAGTAAATTAAGTTGTGGTCAGCAGTTGAGTTATCTAATTTGGTATTCTCTTCATTGTAAGCAAAAGTGGTATATAGTGAAACAATTCCTAGTGATAATAGACACATTATGATTATTATACTGATAGTTCTTTTTTTCATATTTTACCTCTTTTCTATATGATCTGATTTTTTTAAAATTATGTAATTATAAAATTGATTATATCTGCAAAGGTTAATCCCCATATGTAGAGAATTATTCCTGACATACTTAAGAATGGTCCAAAGGGAATAATGTTATCTTTTTTGAATATTAAAAGGAATAAGGCAATTGGAAAAGCAATGAAGGTAGCAAAGAAAATATTGCATACAGCCATCGGATATCCTATTACTAGACCTATTAAAAACATTAGTTTTATATCTCCACCACCTAAGGACTCTTGTTTGAACATTAAATCACCAGCTTTTTTTACAAGGAGCATCGTTAGAAATGCACCAATTCCGGCAACAACTCTTAGTGAAGTTTCATAGGCTCCTATAGAGAACAAGTCTACTATAATTATGCCAAATGAAGCTGTTATTAATACTTCATCTAATATTATCATGTGCTCAATGTCACTTATTATGATAATTATTAGGCTAGATACAAAAATGATAGCAGTGATTAATTCAAGTGTAAAGCCAAATACGTGATAACAAACAGCAAATAATATACCGGTGCATATCTCTATTAAAAGATAACTTATTGGTAATTTCGTGTGGCACTTACGGCACTTTCCACCTTGAAAAATGTATGATAATATGGGAATTAATTCATACCATTTCAATTGATGCTGACATTTTTCACAATGAGAAGCTGGGCTTACAATCGAACCGCCTTTAGATAATCTAGTGGCAATTACGTGATAAAATGAACCCATTACGCTTCCAAAGATGAAAAATATTAATAAATATATTTTTTCCATTTAAAACTCCCCTTACCTACTATAAAATTGTACTATATATGTCAAACATCGGTACTACAACTGCTAAGAGGATGACACCTACTATAACAGCTAATAAAACTATCATGATTGGCTCAATTAAACTTTTTAATCTTGATACAATATTTGTTTGTTCTTCTTGATAATAAGCTGCTACATGTTCCATCATTTCTCCTAGCTTACCTGTTTTTTCGCCAGTTACTAACATTTCATAAGCTGTTTCTGGGAAAGCCCATTGTCCCTTAAAAGCTACGGATACGCCATTTCCTTTACTTAGGTTAACTATGGCATCATTAATCATTTTTTTATATATTTCATTTTCAGTTATCTTACTTAAGATATCCATACTATCTGTGATAAAAACGTCGTGTTTGATAAGCGTAGAAAAAGTACTTGTAAAGGTTACTAGTTGATTATATTTAACAATATCTTTAACAACTGGAATATGCATAATTAGATACTGTACACCGTATTTAAATTTATTTGATGAATGGTATAAGAGATAAAATATGATTACTACAAGAGCGATAACTCCAATGATATAGTACCAATTTCCAGTAATGAAATCACTAATATTTATGATGGCTACGGTTATGCCTGGTAAATTTGACCCGGTTGATTCATACATTGAGGTAAATGAAGGCACTACATAGGTTATAACGAAAGTCAAAACGGCAACGGCAAAAACCATTAATACTGAAGGGTATGTCATGGCATTAATTATTTGTTTACGATTACTATCTTGTCTTTTATAGTATGCAGCCATATCATCTAGAACGCCTGTTAAATCTCCAGTCATTTCAGAGGTTTTTAGCATATTTATTAGCATTTTAGGGAACACTTTACCTTGTTTTTCAAGACATTCGCTAAATGATAATCCTCTATTTAAATCAAATACTATTTTTCGATATAGCATTTGAGTATTTTTCTTTTTGGCTTGACGACTAAGTATTTCCATTGAATCCAAGAGAGGTATTCCGGCTTTTACATAAGTTGATAACTGTGTCAAAAAGAAATTTAAATCTTTTGATTTCATTTTTGTGGATGATGACATATTGGCTAAGCCTAATTTTGTTGATAGTTTATCTTCATCAATAGAGATGATTGTTAAACCTTTATTTATAAGAAATGATTCAACATCTACTTTGTTCTCAGCATCAAAATAGCTTTCAATGGTGTTTCCTGTTTGATCTTTTACTTTATATTTAAATCTTTTTAGTTTTACTGTTGTTTTTTTGTCGGCACCTCGATCAGAAAAATCTTTTTTTACTTGTGCTGTGACCTTGTTTTGATTTTGATTAGAAGCCACTTGAGGTGTAGGATTATTTGAATTTTGTTGATTATGATTGCCTTGAGAATTAATTTGATTATTGTTCAAGTCATTCACCACCTTTTTATTTTTCCATATATTATAATTGTATCACAAATATTTATATTTTTAAAAACTTTTTTACATTTTTTACATATATTATGTTAGGAAGGGATATTAATTATGAATCCAGGTAGATATTTTATGCCAAATATGGCAGGTATGGGTATGCGTGCTGCACCAATGATGGGAAGTGTAATGGGAAATGCTCCGATGATGGCTGCTGGCGGTCGTGGTGTAGGATTGTTTGGTCGAATTGGTTCGGCACTTAGATCTTTTAATTTTAGCGGACTACTCAGTGGTGCTAACAAGACATTAAATGTAGTTAATCAGACTATCCCACTTATTAGGCAAGCAAAACCAATGGTTAATAATATGAAATCAATGTTTAAATTAGCAAAAGCTTTTGGTAGTGAGACAGTTAGTAAGAGAGAAAATAATAATAATAATAATAGTGTTAACAATTCTAGGGGTAATATAACTAACAGTAAAAACGCTATTGATACTAATAAGATTGTTGCAGAAAAATCAACTGTGAAAGATGCTAATAATAATTATCCAAATTTTTTCATATAAAAAGACTTCATAAGTGTATAAACTTAATTGAAGTCTCTTTTTTGTTATTATCCTGCTACTTGTACCATTGATCCATCCCATTGAAGGGTAAAACTTAAATTTTGCATTGGATCACTATTTACTCCACCAACATTTTGATGAGTATATGTGCTATCTAACCATACATATAAATAATATGTTACAGTTTTTTCAGCAGTATTTGCTGGTACATCAAGATCTAAAGTAAGTACTGTTGAACCAGCTGTTAATTTTCCTGCAAATGTACCAGTTAAGTTTCCAGTACCGGCAGCACAACTAGTACTTGATGTCGTTAAAGCGTAATTTAATTTTCCTAACTCTGTGCTACTTGGAGTAGATACTCCAGCGGTTACATCAGTAACTTTTAAATTAGCAGTTAATTTTGCAGCTACGCTTGTAGCATTTGTATAAGTTATGGCTACAGTTTTTTTCATGGCATATGTTGAATTTGTGCATGTTGTTGGTGCTAAAGAAGAAACTGTTGATGTTCCATTACCTTCAATAGATGCACTCATATTGGGAGCATCCACTGTGAATCCTACATTTGTTCTTTGCGCAGTGTTACTTGTCCAAGACCAGTAGGCATATGTTCCACCAGCTACAATGGCTGCTATTAATAGTACAGCAATTACTGAAATTATAATTTTATTCTTATTTTCTTTCATTTTTTCACCTCTTTTTAATTAGTTATTATTGTGTTTGTGCAGCTGATGCGTGGATATATCCACTATATTTATTTTGATTATTACTCATCATTTCATTTGTTACCTTGCTAGCATCAACCCAAAAATATACGAAATAGTATTTTGTACTTGTTGTTAGGTCACTAGTATCAGTATATAATGTAAGATTTCCTGATTTAGTAATAGTTCCACTAGCTACTTTACTATTAAAATTACTTGCACAAGATGATGCTGTTGTTGTACTTGTACATACGACATAATTGATAGCTCCTGATGTGGTTAATAGTGAAGTTGACTCTGTAGTTAATGTTATAGTTAATTTTCCTGCTACGGAATTATTAGCTAAGGCTGCACTTAATTGTTTTACAGTGGCTGTTGCTGGTGTAGCTGTACTAAGTACTGGTACTGAACTGATTGTTCCACCTCCAACGTAATTAATAACGAAGTTTTTGGTAGATACATTGTATGTTCCATTAGTAACAGTTGCTGTTGCACTAAGCCAAGCAAAAGTTGCTCCAGCTATTAATACTACAAAGAATATTATACCAATAATAGTTCCAATTAATTTTTTCTGATTCATATTTTCCTCCTATTTATTTTATCTATAATTTGATTTTATCACAAATGATTTTATTTGACAATATATTTGTGACAAATATTTTTAACTCTTGTTTTTTGATTCTTTTTTGGCTACAAAGTATTTGCAATCTGGGGCACAGTTTAATTTTAGGTATTTATCTAAATTTTTATAATTATTTATTTTATTAACTTTTTTAGACTTTTCATCATAAAAACCTTTCAATCTTAATTTGCCATATGCTATATCCCCTACTATGTAATCATAGTCGTAAAAATAATCAGTACATTTTGATAAAAATTCTTCTTCTTCATAGGCATCTTTGTAGTTTTTAATTATTTCATATGTATTATTATTTATTTCTATTTTCATTATATCTCCTTATTAGTTAATAGTCTTTTGAAAAGGCTGATTTTATTTGATTGTATTTATTTATGTTAGATGATGAATTCCATGTAATAAATCCACCTTTTAAGCCGGCATTTGATAATGCTCTTGCTTGATCACTTATTTTAGTGGCATCATACGTAACTGTTGGGTTCCAATAAGGTGTATCGTAGGCTGTTATCCAAGTGCGAGCTACAGCTGGTGTAGGAATTTCTTTTTGTCTTTCAGCAGCGCCTTTTGCCCAGTTGTTGACTGTTTGATAAGCATTACTCCATGTGTCTACGTTTCTTCCAAAGTGATCGGTATATGGCATAGAACTAATGACATCGACAATATTTGAAATGGCTGGCCAATATTGACCATATGATGTTACATAAGTACCCGAACACTCTCCAAAAACGTCTACTGATAAATATACATTTTCTTTATGAATTTGATCGGCAGCATAATACAAGAAGTTTTGAACAGCTTCAGCTTTTTCTTCATTATATTTATTTTTAAAATCAGTGCTGCTATTTTGTGACATGTTGTATGCATCTTCGGGAAATCTTACATAATCAAATTGTATTTCATTAAAGCCCATATCATCGATGGCTTGTTTTGATAGAGCAACATTATATTCCCAGGCTCCCCTACTGAAAGCTGATGGCCATAACCTTGATGAGACTGGCGAACTGATGCAATCTTCAGGATGATCTTTTCCATAATGAGGATCATTAAATACAACAATACGACCAATGACATATATTCCGGCTTTTTTAATTTTATCTATAGCTGATTTATAAGTATCATAACTGTTAATAGCAGTCTCATATGCTGTTTTAGAATACTCTTTGGCAATTTCCATTGGATATGCAAGAGCACCATCTTTTAAATCTACAACGATGGCATTTACTCCACTTGATGTAGCTATCGATAAATATGAATCTATATTATTAATGACATTAGAGCCAGCATTCAAATACATTGCTTTAGCAGTTTTTTGAAGTGGATTATCCGCAAATTCTGGTTTTTCATATGGATAATAATCTAAGGTTGAGGCTTTTCCACCATATAATTCTCTACTATATTTTCTATCTTTATGAATATCATAGGTATTATTTTCATTATAATTAGCAGTAGCTTGTTCTTCGGTATCAACTAAATATTTAGCATAAACCCAACCAGTGATATCATCTTTTTTTATTTGATACATATTTACAGCACCTGTATCGTCTATTTTATCATAGTTAAGAATATCTATTTTATTTCCTTTTTTGATAAATGAATTTATTTTATAGTCTTTCTCATTTTCGTACACAGTTACTGAAGTTCTAATATATTTAGTAGTTTCTTGGACTATTTTTTTATTATCCTGTACTAAATACGCTTCAGGGATATAGTATGTATTTTCATCTATGGTAATTTCTTTATATTCAATATCACCTATAGTGATTGTTTTGTCTTTTGACTTTACTTTGGTTCCACGGACATATTCTTTAGCTTCAGTCATTTTATCATTTTCTTTATCGTAGGAGTACACTGAAACATTATTGGTAGTTGATGCTAAATAATAAGTTTTATTAACTATCGCAATGGGAGATGATTTCAATAATTTTGATACTCCTAGGATGATAACAATTATTAGCAGCAAAGTTAAAATTATAGGAACTATTTTCAATTTTCTTTTTTTACGACTTCTCACTCTATTTGTCATTTTATCACCTATCATTAGTATAACACAGTTAGGCTTTTTTTACCATATTTTATTTATGAATGTTAAGACTTTTTAAAAAAATTAGACTTGAAAATAACTTACAATAATCAATTCTATTCCTAATCATATGAATGTATAATTAATGTAAAATTAAATGTTGAATATTAAGCCGTTTTTTGATAAAATTTAGATAGGTAGTGATAGAAAATGAAATTTATTTATAACAATAAAGAAATTGAGTTAATTAATTGTAAATCTTTTTATACTAGACTTATGGGAAATATGTTTAAAAAGAATATTTCTAAAGCCTTATTATTTGAAAAATGCAATAGTATTCATACTTTCTTTATGCGAGAGAAAATCGATGTAATAATGTGTGATAAGGATAATTGTATTAAAGTTGTTTTTAAAAATCTAGATAAAAATAGAATTATATGGCCTCAAAGGGGAGCAACTAAAACACTAGAGTTTCCAACTGGTTATTATGACTTTAAAGTTAATGATAAAATAAGGATGGTGAAATAATGAAAGTAGCAATACTTGGTGCTGGAGCTTATGGTTTGGCTTTGGCAAATACTCTTACTGATAATAATGTTACTGTAAATATATGGACTAAAGTTAAGCAGGAATATGAATTACTATCAAATGAAGGAGAAAATGAAAAAGTTTTACCTGGTTTTAAGCTTAATGAAAAGATGCAACTATGTGAAAATATGGCGGATGCTATTAATGATGCAGAAATAATTTTTGTAGTTGTAGCTAGTAAATACTTAATGAATACCTTAGATGAAATAAAAAGATACTATAACAAAAAACAAGTTATTTGTATTGCTTCTAAAGGAGTTTTACAAGAAAAGCTATTTTTTATGAGTAAGATTTTTAGTAAGGAATTAAATACTAAGAAAATAGTTATTTTATCAGGAGGAACTTTTGCAAAAGATATGCTTATCAAAGAGCCAATGGGATTAATGATAGGTACTAAAGATAAATCTAGCGGTGTGCTTACTAAGAAGAGCTTAGAAAATGAATATTTGAAGGCTGTTATATCACGTGATACTATTGGAATAGAAATTTGCGGAGCATTCAAAAATATTTTTGCTATTTCTCTTGGAATGATTGAAGGACTTCAGTACAATGAATCCACTAAGTGTATGTTTGTTACTAAGGCTATTAATGAACTTAGACAAATGATAAGTTTCTTTGGGGGAGATGAGAATACTATTTTAAGTTATGCAGGTATTGGTGATTTATGGCTGACAGGTACTTCTACTAATAGTAGAAATTATACTTTGGGGCTAATGATTGGTAAGAGACTTAATCAACAGGAAATTAAGCAATATATTAGTAATAACACTATTGAGGGGCTTGATTCTTTGGTAGCTATATACATGATACTGGAATCTATAAAATGTAAGAGTAAGTTTATTTCTTGTCTATATAACATTATTTATAACAACGAATCATTAGAAGCATTAAAAAAATATTTGATTGACAATTAATATTTAATATTGTGATTATTATTTGGCATAGAAAAACTGTCCTTTATACATAGATTTAAGTGTATGAATATAGGACAGTTTTTTACATATAGTTAACTTTTTATAATTGACTTTAATTTCTTTATTACTTTTTTTTCTATTCTTGAAATATATGATTGACTAATTCCTAATAAACTGGCAACATCTTTTTGAGTCATTTCTTTTTTACCATTTAAACCATATCTTAATTCAATAATTTCTTTATCACGAGGAGATAATTTTTCAATTTCTTCTAGCAAAATACTTTTATCTAATTCATCGTCAAGGCCTTTGGTAACAATATCTTTTTCAGTTCCTAGAACGTCTTCAAGATGAAGCTCATTGCCGTCTGAGTCGTAACTTAAACTATCTTCAAAACTAACTTCCGTTTTTTTGCGTTTTATTTTTCTTAAGTGCATCAATATTTCATTATCTATGCACCTAGATGCATAAGTGGCTAGTTTTATATTTTTATCCAAACGATAAGTGTTGACTGCTTTAATTAGACCGATGGTTCCAATAGACACTAAATCTTCTAGATCAGTCCCAGTATTATCGTATTTTTTGGCTAAAAATACTACTAGTCGAAGATTGTGTTCAATCAACTTATTTCTAGCTTTGGCATCATTGTTCATAGATTTTTCAACATACTTCATTTCTTCTTCTTTAGTTAGTGGTTCTGGTAAGATATCAGTGCTTCCTACAAATAATATTCTTTGATACTTCTTCATTATTTTTATAAATAATTTTTTTAACATAATTGTCTCCCCTCTAATATTTTTTTATTTAAGATACAATCTGCTCCTTCAATACCCACTTCATCAATCAATCCAATTAAAACATTTTTTACTTCCCCTACTTTATCAAGATATATTTTTTCTGGTTTGAAACACTCCATTATTCCGTGACTGTCAATAGTATTGTAGGGAACAATAATTATTTTTTCATCTTGGTAATTAATAAGATCTTTTTTTATCAAAATTATGGGGCGATGCTTATATGGATCTTTTAGAGTATTACCGGTATCTAAAAATGCACTTACTGTGATTTTTGGCTTGTCTTTTAAATATATGTCAAGAAGATAATAATTAGAATATGTTATTTTTATTTTTTTAATACTCTTGATATAGGTAAAAGTAATTATAGGAAATATGATGATTAATGCTAAAAAGTTTAAAAATGTATTATCTAACTTTGGTAGAAAGTATATATTAATTAAATATATTGAACCTGCTAAAAAAATACTTACAAGATATAGGTAAATAACATTTTTTATGGTGTATATAATATCTTTATACTTGAATGCTACTAATGACATAATAATAGAAAATATTATTGATATTAAAAATATAACTATTTTATCAATTTTAGTAAAGATAAATATCAAAGGAATGCATCCTATTACTGAAGCAAGGAATATATTAGAAAGTTTTGTATGACGATTTAGCAAAACACTTACTCCTAATAAAATGCAATAGTTGGATATTAAATCTTCTAAGACCAATAAATCTACATACACCATTTAAATCACCTATTTAATTATAAAACTAATTAAAAGAATAAATTGTCAAAAAAGAGCTAACAATAGTTAACTCTTTATCTATATAAACGCAAGCTCTGCGAACTCACGGCACATTATATATTATGCACAAAATCATAAAAAGTTTACTTTATTGTGTGTTTTTTCTTTAGATATTTGCTTATGCAATCCATATTAAAACTATTTCTTACTGTGTTATATTTGTCAATTGTATTAATTTTATGGACTATAAGTTTTAATCATATATTTATTATTACTTATTTTTATTTCAATCGAACCATTTAAATCTGTTCTATAGACTTTGCTATTACTTAATACTTCTAATACTGATTCTTTTGGATGACCATACTTATTATTTTTACCAACACTAATTAATGAATACTTTGGATGAATATTTGTAATAAATTCTTCACTACTACTGGTATTTGAACCATGATGACCTACTTTTAAAAAGTCTATACTTTCTAGATTATATTTTTTTAATATATCTTTTTCTTTTGACAAACCAGCATCTCCCATAAATAAAAATCTATAATTATTATAATTCGTATATATTACATTTGAATTATCATTCTCGTTATCATAATGTTTTGTATTCAAAAACTCTAATTTGTTATTTTTAATACTTATTTTATTTATACAATAATAGGATGGAATTTGTTTTTCTTTCAACAATTTATTTAGTTCTTTTTCTAGGGTATTTATAGGGCCACAATTAAATACTACATTTTTGACTTTAAAATTGTTTACTAGAACATTAGAATCTCCCATATGGTCATAGTCTCCATGAGTTAGTATTAAATAATCTAATTTAGTAACACCAAAACTTTTAAGATACGGTATAGTTTTATTAATGACTACTTGATAATCACTATTCACGATACCACCAGTATCAATTAAAATATTTCCTTGATTATGAGGATATTTTATAAAGATTGAATCACCTTGTCCAACGTCTAAGTAAGTTACTGTAAATGATGAATCGATTAACGGATATAATTTATGGGATACAATAATAATTAATAAATATATATTTTTCTTATTGTAAATAAATAAGTAGATAAGTATGTAATATATTAATACAATAATTATTGATGGCTTAGAAAAGACGATTTGACCTATTTTGTATTTATATATAGTTAGAGAAATGAATTGTAAAATAGAAGTAAAAATATTTAAGATAACGCTTAATTTTGGAATAATGAAACACACTAATGATAGTGGAAATATTATGATACTTACAAAGGGAATTAAAAATATATTTAAAATAATGGAGAAAACGTTTACTTGATAAAAGTTGTAAATACAAATGGGAAATGATACTAAGAATGAAATGAAAGACGTATATAGAGACTTCATTATTTTATTTTTAATACTTTTTAATTTATAACTGAATAGTACTAGTGAGAAAGAAATGAGATATGAATATTGAAAAGAAATGTTATATAGATAATATGGGTTTATAATTAGCATTATTGTTAGTACAAAACACATGATATCCAAATTCTTTATTTTCAAATTAAAAAGTTTATTTATAGCAAATAATATATACATAGTTAAACTACGAATAACAGATGGTGAAGAACCCACAAGGAGGGAATAAAATATAAGAAATGAGATGACTATACTATAATTATAATAGTTATTATAAGATATTCTTTTCATGACATATAAAATAATAGCGGCAAATAAACTTATATGCATACCTGAAATAGAAAACAAATGAGAAACGCCATTTTGCTGGTAGCTTTTACTTGTTTCTTCATCTAAAGAAGAAGTATCCCCTAAAATGAAAATTTTTAAATATTCATTGGCATAAGTTATTTTATCGATTCGTCCATTAATCTTACCTTTTAAGTAATATATTACATTAGTATTATTAGCAGTTTTAGTTACTGACTTGGCTGTAACAGTATAAAATATATTATTGTTAAGGAGGTATCTCTTATAATTGAACTGATTGGGAACAGTATTATTACTTGGTACTTTTATTTTTCCTGATACGGATATTTCATCACCTAAATTAATATCTTCTAATAATTCTTGGTAGTAGTTTATTACTATTTTTTCTTTACCTTTAATATAAAATGTAGTTTTATCGTTATTGATTTTCTTTTTATAGACTATACCTTTAAATTTTGTTTCTGACTTATCATAAACGCTTTTTTGTGGATAAAAAATGGTAAAAATTATTGCAACTATTAAAGATAAAACAGCTAATACCTTGAAGATATATCTATTTCTTAAAACATATTTTAAATAATTTATACTTAACATATTATACAGTTATGCTGTCTTTAATTTCTTCATATAGTTTTTCCCCTATTCCATCTACTTCTAATAATTCATTAATGCTTTTAAACTTTCCTACTTTTTCACGATATTTTATAATAGACTCTGCTTTTGAAGCTCCAATTCCTGATAATTTTTGGAGTTCTTCTAACGAAGCTGTATTGATATTTATTATGTTACTTGTACCAGTGTCATTGCCTATTTCTCCTGTTATTTTGTCGTTAATACAACCATCATTCTTAATATTAGGACAATTGCACTCTTTATCAATATACTTTACGACAGTGTCAACAATGTTAGAGTTTTTTATTTCTTCATCAGTATAGATAATTATTACCATTTCATCAGTTACTTTTTTGGCAAGATTATTTACTGAAGTATTGGCATTCTCAGTTAAACCACCTGCTAATGATATGATATCATTGATTGTTTTGTTGCATTCAACCGAATATACTCCAGGATTTGATACGGCTCCTTTTATGTCTACATTGCATAGGGTTTGCTTATCCTCTGGAGACTCTTTTTCAGAATTTGTAATAATTAATTCATTATTGTTGTTGTTTGTATCTAAAACATATTTCTTACTATTTAACTTATTTTTAATAGCAACAAAAGACACTATTAGTAGTACTATTATAATGATTGTGATGGGATATTTTATTTTTCTTATAAATTTCATTTTTACTCCTCCTTTTTGGCCCTTCACTATTATTATTGTGGGAATTTTGATGATTTACTTTTTTTGGATACAAATTTAGACAACTTTGGTAAGATTTTGAGAGATAATTACTATATAGTTATTTTTTATTGATTTGACAAGTTGAAAATTAATACAATTAAATTTAATTACCACAAAAAAATGTTTGACTTTTTGAAATAATAAATGTATAATATTTAGTCGACTAAGGGATTGACTGGACTTATATTGGAAGGTGATATTTTATGAAGAAAAAATATTTACTATTAGGATTAATATTTGTTTTACTTATAGGATTTATTGGCGGAGGATACTTTTATTTTAGTACTAGAAATAATGATAAAACTCCTCATGAAATTACTGAACCTAGTAAGGAAGTAATTAAGAATGATGAGAAAGATAAATATAAAGAAATTATTCAGGGATATAAAAACGAGTTTAATAATAATGACGTTGTTGGGGAAATAACAATAGTTAATACTGATTATAAAAAAGCCATTATGCAAGCGAGTGATAATGACTATTATTTGAATCATACTGAAGACAATACTAGTAGTTATATGGGAGCAATATATTTAGACTTTAGAGTTGATATTGATAGTGGGCGTAAGTTACTTATTTATGGACACAATTCTGCTAATATAGATATGCCATTTAAGGTGCTAGAAAAATATTATGATTATAATTATTACAAAGAACATGAATATATAAAAATTACTACTGAAAATAAAGTTAGATTATATAAAATATATGCTGTTTATGTGGAGCCAACGGATTTTAGTTATATGCAAACTGACTTTAATAATGATGATGAATGGTATGAACATATTAAGCACTTTAAAGATAAAAGCATGTATGATACTGGTGTTGATATAAGTAGTAATGATAATATTTTGATTTTACAAACTTGTAGTACACATAGAGACTATAGAAATTATAAACGTAAATTTATGCTAGTAATTGCTAAGGAAGTTAATGAATAATAATTAAAAAGCCATATTATGACTATATGTTAATAATATGACTTTTATTTTTTGCGATTTTTGATTATCATTCTAATAATATTTAAAAGTAAAAGAAATGAAATAGCTCCAATAAAATATATAGTATAATTAGTTTTCTTTTTGATATTAATAATATACGTGGTTGGAGTATCATTATTTATAGTTATTGTTATGATACTACCATCTTTTAAGTCACGGTTACCATTAATGGTTATTTTATCGTAATCTTCATTGATATCAAACTCTAATGATGATTCATCGCCTATTTTTAAAGTATAATCTAATTTTGATATATCAAAGTTTAAATCATAACCTTTTACTTGAATTTTCAAAGGATCTTTTGGCTTTTCAATAACGGTAATAATGGTACTTGCAGTTATGGTGCCTTCTTCATTTGATACGGTAATAGTTGTTGTACCTTTGCTAAGAGCTGTTAGAACGCCATCTTTAATAGTGGCTACTTTTTCATCACTACTTGTCCAAATTGGATTATTGATTGTGGAAGACTCAGGAGTGCTAATTGTTTCAAGAGACGTCTTACTTCCTACATAGACTGTTTCTTTGTCATTTTTAAATTTTATTGATTCAATTGGTGGACCAATAACTGTCAGTTTACATATAACTTCTTTTTTCCCTTCATCACTGATTACTTTTATTTCAGCAGTACCTGGCTTTATAGCAGTAATTACACCTTTTTCTACAATAGCTACTTTTTCATTACTACTTTTCCAAGTGACTTTTTGGTTAGCGGCATATGATGGTTCGAAATTTACAGTTAATGTTTCTTCTTTTCCGGCTACTAGTGTTAGTTCAGTTTTGTTAAGGGTAATATTTTTTAATTCTTTTGAAATAGCGTTAACTGTAACTTTACATTTGGCAACATAGCCTCCATCGTTGGCAATGGCTATTATTTCGGTGGTACCGGGGCTTTTTGCGGTGACGTTACCATTTGAATCAACGGTAGCAATGGCGGTATTGTTGCTTTTCCAATTGACTTTTTTATCAGTGGCATTATTTGGAGAAAAGGTGACATTTAATTTAGACGAAGAATTTTCATTTATGGTAAGAGTATCTTTTATACTGATACTTTTTAGGGATATCTTATCAATAACTTCTACTTGCATATTAATATTTTTATTTGTTCCTGGAGCGGATATGGTTAAATATGTTTTTCCAGTTTTTCTTCCTGTAATAGTACCACTATTATCAATTGTAACAATATTTGTATCAGCAATATAATATCCTAATTTTTTATTGCTAGCATTAATTGGTGAAATACTAATACCTAAACTTCTACTTTCGTTTAATAAAATAGTTAAGCTAGTTGATGAAACTGAAATGCTGTCTATAGGGATATAGTCTTTACTAACAGTAATTGTACCATAGGCATGATTACCATTTTTATCAGTGACAGTGATATAAGCTTTTCCATAATTTTTGGCAAGGGCAACCCCATTACTAGAAATAGTTACAATACTTGGGCTGCTACTTTCCCATGTGTAGTCACTTATAGAATTGCTACTTCCTATTACTTTTAAATTCATTGTATCGTTTATGCCCATAATTAATTCATTGGGGGTTATTAAAAGTTGTTGTGAGCTTGCATAAACATATTTAGTATTAAAAAATGAAATTATAGTTATGAGTGCTATTAGTATTTTTTTCATATTAATGTTCCTTTCGTGTGAAGAATATTTATTAAGATTTAACTCCACTACTCTATCTTAATTAAATTATAGTATATTTCTTTCTGATAGTAAAGAAAAAAGAGTTAACTTTTATTAAACACATGTTAACTACATATATAGTTTTATGTATAAGTTCACTCTTTGTTTATTATTTATTTTTGATTTAACATTTTTTTGGATAATTTATATATTTTTTCAATTGACTTGTTATCATGATAAGCATTTAGTTTACGGCGCATATTAGGAAGTAAATGCTTTTTCTTTAGTATTTTTCCGACTGTTTTGGCTAGTTTTCTTGGTGTTTGACAGTTATATCCATAGCCATTTTTGCATATAAATCTAGCATTATATATTTCGTTACCGCCGTTTCCTGGTATTAATAGCATTGGGGTTTTCATTTCAAGGCTTTCTGTTATACTAAGACCTCCTGGCTTACTAATTACAATGTCAGAAATGCTTAACAAATTGTTTACTTCTTTAGAGAATCCTAATGGATAAACATTTTCATAATGATTTTTGGCTATGAGTTTTTCAACTTTTTCTTTCAACTTTTCATTTTTGCCACAAACATAAAGAATATTTATATCATATTCTTCTTCAAGAAGCCTTTTTAGGTACTTATAAGAAAATGATGAACCAATACTACCACCAGCAAAAAATAGAAAAGTTTTTTTGCCATTATTTACGTGATACTTTTGTTTGATTAGTTCTGGATCAACGGTGTTATTAAATGTTTCTGAGATAGGTATTCCATATGAATAAATTTTATTGCCATCTATTCCTTTACTTATTAAATCATTTTTGACTATATCGTTACTTACAATGAAAGCATCAATAGATTTTTCATCTTTAATCCACATTTCATGAGATTTATAGTCAGTGATAATGCTAATAATTTTAGTATCAATTAAATTTCTTTTATTAAACATTCCTAGCATTATGTTGCCAAAAAAGTGAGTTGATATAAGTAAATCAGGGTTATATGAAACGATTTCTTCTTCTAGTTTTTTGTTATTAAAGACTGACTTGATAACTGCTTTATATGGAAGTGTGGTTGTTTTAAAATCAAATATTTCATATATTACACTAAAAATAGCACTACTACTACGATATTTAAAATTTTGTTCATATACTTTCTTACTAAGTAACCCAATAAAATTCTCATAATCCATGAGATCAATCATTTTTACTTCATAATCACTATACTTAATAAAATAATCATAAATGTAATTGGCAACAGTTTTATGACCTGATCCATAGGTGGCATAAGTTATTAATACTTTTTTCTTTTTCATGGAGCCTCCTGTTAAGTTATTGTTATATTAATTTTTTATTCTTCTTACTTATAATTATACCATATTATTGTTAAAATAAATATAAATATTTTTACAGTGTGGGACAGGCTATTTATAAAATAATGTCTTGTAATGTTAGTTATTTTTATTATTTATACTAGCTTTAATGAATGAATCAAATAATGGATGTGGTTTATTTGGACGAGATTTGAATTCTGGATGGAACTGACATGCAATAAAGTGGCAATGTGTTGGAAGTTCAATTATTTCTATGAGATTTGATTCGGGATTGATACCAGAAAATACTAAACCATGTGACTCTAATAGTTCTTTATACTGATTGTTAAATTCATAGCGATGACGATGACGCTCTTCAATTAATTCTTTTTTGTAATCTTGATATGCTAAAGTATCTTTAGTGATTTGACATTTATAATTGCCAAGACGAAGAGTTCCTCCCATGTTAGTGATTGATTTTTGATTAGCCATAAGATCAATAATTGGTTCTTTTGTTAAAGGATTAAATTCAGTAGAATTAGCTTCTTTTATTTGACATACATTACGGGCAAACTCAATGACAGCTAGTTGCATACCTAGACATATTCCTAAAAAGGGAATGTTTTTAGTTCTAGCATAATTGATAGCTTTGATTTTTCCTTCAATGCCACGCATACCAAAGCCTCCTGGTACGAGGATTCCACTACTACTTTTAAATACTTTTGATAAATCAATAGAATCATTTTCAAGGCTTTCGGAATCAATCCAATTAACTTTAATTTTTTTATTATATTTGTATCCTGCATGAGTTAATGATTCGTTTACTGATAAATATGCGTCATGAAGTTCTACATACTTACCTACAAGAGCTATTTCTATTTCATCTTTTAGATTATCCACAGTAGAAATCAATTTTTTCCATTCTTTTAGATTGGCAGGTTTTAATTCTAGGTTAAATTGATTTAAAATTATTTCATCGATTTTTTGTTCATAATAATTGATGGGAATTTGATAAATGTTAGATACATCAACGGAATCAATAATATTTTCTTTAGGAATTGAGCAAAATAATGATAATTTGCTTTTTAGATTATCACTGGTATTATATGGTACACGACATACGAGAGCATTAGGAGTTATTCCCATGTTTCGTAAATCTTTGACACTGTTTTGGGTTGGCTTGGTTTTTAATTCTCCTGATCCAAAGAGATAAGGCACTAGAGTACAATGACAAAAGAAGGTATTTTCTTTACCTAATTCATATTGAATTTGTCTAAGAGCTTCAATGAACGGCTGAGATTCTATATCACCAACGGTGCCTCCTATTTCAGTAATAACAATATCAGCTTTGCTAGTTGCTCCGGCTTCAAATACTTTGTTTTTAATTTCGTTAGTTATATGTGGTACCATTTGAACAGTGGCTCCTAGATAGTCACCTTTACGTTCTTTCTCAATAACATGAGAATATATTTTTCCACTTGTAATATTTGATGTGTAATTAAGTTCTTCATCAATAAATCTTTCATAATGGCCTAAATCTAGGTCAGTTTCACAGCCATCATATGTAACATATACTTCTCCATGTTGAATAGGATTCATGGTACCAGGATCAACATTGAAGTATGGATCAAATTTTTGCATAAATATTTTATATCCACGAGACTTTAATAATAATGCAATGGATGAAGCAGTTATTCCCTTCCCTAATCCTGAAACTACTCCTCCTGTGACGAAAACGTATTTTGTCATAAAAAAATCACCTCTAAAACTTTTTTTGAGAGTTCTCGCGGCTCTCTTTAATTATATCATGGATACAGGACTATGCAAGTATTTTTGCTAAATTTGACAAATATATTCTTTTGTAGTAAAATTTTATAGTACTTTGAAGGGAATAAAAATATGGTTATAATTAATGATAAAAAATATAAAAATATTGTAAAGCCAATACTTAGAGACACTAATTTCAAGATGACTTATAATATTGAGCATCATGGTATTAGTAGAATGGAACATTCTTTAAAGGTTTCTTACAAAGCTTATAAAATTGCTAAGAAAATTGGACTTGATTATGAGGCAGTGGCTAGAGGTGGCCTTCTACATGATTTTTATCTTGAAGGTGATGAAAGAAGTGCTAGTAAAAGATTTTTGGATACTTTTACTCATCCTAAGAAAGCTTTGATAACTGCTAGTAAATTTTTTGATTTAAATGATATAGAAAAAAATATAATTGTTAGTCATATGTTTCCAATATATTTCTCTTTACCTAAATATAGGGAAAGTGTGCTAGTTAATATAGTAGATAAAGTTATTGGTGGATATGAAATGCTAAGGAAGGTTAAGTGTAAAACTAGATACAAATTCAATTTAGCATTTGTACTAATATTAGTATTTATTTCAAGTAATTAGAGAGATTATTAGTCTCTTTTTTTTAGATAATTTAAATTTAAAATCTAGTTAGAATATATTTTTATATAATAAATAATTAATATGTACCTAAAATGTATATAACTCATAAAAACAATATAAAAACCCTTATTTGATAAGGGCTAATTACATAAATGGTGACCTGTATGGGATTTGAACCCATGAATGTTACCTTGAGAGGGTAATGTGTTAACCATTTCACCAACAGGCCAATGTTTTTGTTGACATTATTAATTTTAGCATAATTTGTTTTGTTTGACAATAGATAATTTTATAATTATAAGAAAAATTAGAGTTATAAGAATAATTTTGAAGACATAATAGACATAAGTATAGTTTTAAAGACATAATTATCATATTGTTGTTATGTTAATATAATTTCTAACATGTATTGTTGTGTATTATTTGATAAGATAAGAAAAAAGAAAGCTTTATATTGATATATTTTTATCAACTAGGCTTTCTTTATTTGATTATTTTATTTATTAATTACTTGATTGATTCTAGAAGTTATTCTTTCTTTTCCTAATAATTTCATTATTTCATATAAATCTGGAGTCATTGAACTGCTAGTTAAAGCTACTCTTATAACTGTAGAGATATCAGCTACACTTCCCTTATAATTATCAGGATTTTCTTTATACTCTTTCATATTTGAACAATATCCTAATTCATCAGTTAACTCTTTGATTTTATTGAACCAAGTATCTTTATCATCATTTTCTTGATAATATTTTTCTAAATATGTTTTTAATATTTTAGATATTTCTTTATCATCAGTTATTTTTTGAAAATCATATTCTACATTAGTAAATAATTCATCATACATGTACCAAATATTTTTTTTGATGCTTGACCATGATTCATAATCTTTACGGGGCTTTTTTTGATAACGTTCAATACTGAATATATTGATAGTGTATTCTTTATATTTCTCTAATAATTCATGTAATTCTTTATCATATGTTGCTGACCAGTTTAGTACATTTTCATATACTTCTTCAGCTGATAGGAAGCTAATATAATTACGAGAAATGTTGATTAGTTTTTCAACGTCAAATAAAGATCCACTGGCAGATATTTTTTTGAAATCAAATTTAAAGTCATCAAGGGTTTTGTCTTTGTTTTGATCATACCATTGTTCAAAGTTAGTATTAGCAATTGTCATTAAATATAAATGAACGGCTTTGATAGGAATACCTAATTCAGCATAATAACTCATGGCTGCTTCTGGGTCTTTACGTTTAGATAATTTACGTTTTGTCTCCCCTTCTTGTTTTAGAATTGGAGATAAGTGAGCATATTTAGGGGGCTCAAAGCCAAACATTTGAAATAGTTGAATATGAACTGGTAGAGATGAAACCCATTCGTCTCCACGAGTAACATGAGTTGTACGCATTAAATGATCATCTACTAAGTGAGCAAAGTGATATGTTGGAAGTCCATCTGACTTCATAATTACGATATCTAAATCATTTTCTGGAAATTCAATTTTTCCTTTTACTAAGTCATTAACTATAATTTTCTTTTCAAAATCGCCAGGTGATTTTAATCTAATGATAAACTTTTCACCATTTTTGATACGATTATAGGCTTCTTCTATTTTTAAATTACGACAAACTGAATAACGGCCATAATAACCTATTCTTGATTTTGTAGCTTCTTGCATTTCACGGATTTCTTTAAGATGATCTTCAGAACAAAAACAAGGATATGCCATTCCTACTTCAAGTAAATGTTTAATAAATGCTTGATATATTTCTTTTCTTTCACTTTGAATGTATGGGCCATATGCTCCGATGGATTCAGTACGAGATAAGGCTCCCTCATCAATTTTTATTTCAAAGTTTTGCAAATCTTTAACAATTCCTTCAATACCATTTGGCACTTCTCTTTTTTGATCGGTGTCTTCAATACGTAAGTAAAAAACTCCTTTGGTATCTTTGGCAGCTTTGCTAGATATAAATGAAGCTAATAAACTACCCATATGTACAAATCCAGTTGGACTTGGGGCAAAACGAGTAACCATTGCTCCTTCAGGTAGATCTCTTTTTGGATAGATTTTTTCATAATCTTCGATAGTTTTTGTAATGTTAGGAAATATTAGATCAGCTAAATCTTTATTTGTCATATTAATCACTCCTTTGTAAATAAATCTTAAATAAAATTAAGGACATTACTAATTTATATTTAACCACTTTTTAAGATATTAGTCAACGATTATTGGAAATTAGCACTAGATACATAAAAAAATAGATGACATAAGATTTTTATTGGAAATTGAAAAACTTATCAAATTTAAGATGATAATTATAAATAAAAGAATTCTATATTTTATTATATTGTTATATTTTTAAAAGTAATGTTTTCTTGATGATATTTTATGTTGTATCTATTGAATATGCTATCTACACGTATGTACCTAAAATGTACCTATTTTATAAATTTTAAAGTAAATATCTCATAAAATAAGAGATAAAGTGTTTTTGCAAAAGAAAATCCCTTATAAAATAAGGGAGTATTTCATAGTGGTTGCCCCAGCTAGATTCGAACTAGCGATGATGGAGTCAGAGTCCACTGCCTTACCGCTTGGCTATGGGGCAATAATTTTTACTGGCAATTAAGATTATATCACAAAAAGAGAAGAAAAAAAAGACTTTCGTCTTTTAAAAGCAAAAATATTTAACTAAAATTATGATAGCAAAAATTATACGATAAATAGCAAAAATTGAAAAATCATGCTTTTTAACATAGTTTAGAAGAAATTTAATTGAGAATAATCCTACTAGGAATGACACTAGGACACCTACTATAGTTTCCCAAGTAAATGCAATATGACCAATTTCAAGTATTGTGGCTCCGGCAATGATGGGAACGGATAAAAGAAATGTAAACTTAGTAGCAGCTGTTTTTGAAAGCCCTACTAATCTAGCAGTAAGTATTGTTGTACCACTTCGAGAAAAACCGGGAATAATAGCGAGAGCTTGAGATAATCCAATAATTAAGGCTTGAGAAAATGATATGTGTTTGAAGTCTGTCTCAATGCGATAATGATTATCAGCCCACTTGTCTCCAATATAAATTAATATACCCATGACGGCAAGAGCTGTGGCAATTAACCATATTTTTTCTCGAAAAATATTTTCAATAACGTCATCAAGAAGAAACCCTAAAACAGCTCCAGGAATAGTGGCTACTACTAGATACCAAAACATAGTGTTATCAAAGGAGTTTTTCTTTTGAGTTATTTTTTCATAGGCTCCGGTTAATAAATGCCACCAATCTTCAAAGAAAACTACCAATACAGCAAGTAATGTACCAAAGTGTAAGGCGACATCGAATGCAAGGGTCGATTTTTCCCAACCAAAGAGATATGGTACTAAAATTAAATGAGCTGATGAAGAGATAGGAAGAAATTCTCCTATTCCTTGAATAATTCCTAAAATTATACTTTTTAGCATAAATACATCTCCTTGATTAATTATATTTTATTTTTGGTTAATAAATTCTAACAAACTAATAAACATATTAATATATTTAGGTTCTAGCCCTTGTCTTCTTAGTTTTCTTAGACCAATACGCTTTTTATTTATTGATAAATCACTAAAAATAATTTCATCTACGCTTTCTTTAATAATCGTTTCTATTTCTAGATCATCAAGTATTCCTTCTATTTCTTTGTTGATAACGCTTATGGTTTCTATTTCTAAATTATTACCAAGTAAAAGTACTTCTAATGGTTCATAAACATTAATATCTTTTAGTTCAAGAAGGAGATCATTCTTTTCAACAATGGCTTGGCATTCTTTAGTTTGTCCTTGATATTTTACGATTATTTTATCGGGATTTTTCATATTTTTAAAACGCAACAAATATGTACGATTAGGTACGTTTAAGTTGCCTTCTTTTTTTGTGATTGTAAATTTATAACCATTTTCAACACGATCTAAATTCATTTTGATAATTATGTAATTATAATTCTTATTTAGTGATATCCCATCATCTTCATATAATTCATAACTACTATAAAGGCCATTTTCTGCTGGAAAAATTTGTATTTCCATGTTTCTTGGAAGATCTGAGGTATCATCTAGAGACATAGGAATTATTGAGCCTTCTTTAACAAATATTGGATAATCCTCATCTTTGTAGAAGTTTACATAGTACTTGTTTCCGGCAAATTTTTTACCTGAGAAATAATCATACCAAGTGCCACTAGGAATAAATATACGCTGAACAACACGATTCATTTCTATATTTTTCTTTTTAATGATTGGACTTATCATGATACGACTGCCAAAGAAATATTGATTTACATAATTTGGCTCATCATATATTTTTGGATATTTATAATATAGTGGTTGTATTAAAGGAACTCCATATTCGTGATAATTATATCCTTCATTATATATGTATGGTATTAATTTATTTCTTAACTGCATATATGTTCTTATAACTGATAAATTTAATTGGTTCCATTTCCATGGCTCACGTTTGTAATATTTTCCAGTATCTCCCGCTAAAATGAAGATGGGATTGAAGACACCAAATTGGATATAGCGAAGATATAGTTCATCATCTTCAATACCTCCATAATATCCTCCAATAGCATGTGCGTGCCAAGTTATTCCAAGATTAGCGGCACTGTTATTGTATGTTGGAAGGACTTTTAAGGTATCCCAACTAACACGTGTTTGTCCACTGTAGATAATGGGGTATCTATGAGGAGCTATTCCTGGGTTTCTTGATAATATTACCCCTACTTCATTTAAATTGGCAATTACATAGTGATAGTGATTTAGGAGGAAAAGGCCTTGTTTATCTTTTTCATTATTATAATCAATATTAAAAATATTTATACCGGTTGATTTTAAATTACTGATAACTGTATTTAAATAGATACTAATAGTATTGTTATTTAATGGTATGAAGCTTAAATATTTGTTATCGTAATTGTTTATGGCATTAGACAAAGTATTAAATAGTGGATCTTTAGGATAAATTGGTAATTCTGGATTTATAGTTAGTCCAAATTTTACTCTTTTACTTTTGTAATATTTATTTAAAATATTTGTATCAAACAATGTACGATCATAGGCAAAATTTTCTTCTCTATTATGCCATTTGTCTCCGAGAAGAAAGACAGATATTGGTAAGTGATTATCATAAAATTCTTTTAAAATATTATCAATATCATACATATTGTAAGGATCGTTTTTATACCACCAAGTACCTAGAGTATAACGTGGAATCATTGGCGGGTATCCTGTTAGATTAAAATAGTCTTGGAGACAGAGGCCTAAATCTTTGTTGTATACGAAAAGATACATATCATAAGTAGGTTCACGTGGAATAAAATTATCATTTTCTAAAACAAGATTAGTACTATCATCAAGGGTAGCAAATCCATCAAATGAATATAGGCCTTTATCTAACTTTAAATTATTTTCTAAATAATCTAATGAATAATTAATGCTTCCTAGATTACGGATTTCTTTGTGAGATGGATACCATTCACGATCAGTACCATTTACTTTTACTTTTAGATTTTTACTGTTCATTGGTGTACCTTTTACATATGTTAAGGTGAAATATTCGGTGGTTATTGTGAGAGATAGTTCTGTTTGTTCTACAGTAAAATTAGTAGAACCAAAATTTCTTTTTACTACTAGTGATGTAGCACGATTTTCAAATTTATTATCTTTATTATATTCAATTCTTATGAGGCGTGGTGAGAGAATGCTAAAACGATATTTGTCGCCAGTAATGATATTTTTTTGTTCCGGTATTAAATCACAATTATTTTTAATAAAATATGCACTTAAACTAGCCATTTCAATCACCCTTTATCTTTAGTTAATTATATCATATCTTGTAGAAAAAAGAAATATTTTTTTAGAATTTAAAAGCGCCTTGTAATGACACAAAGCGCTTAATGTTATTATTTAATGATTATTCTAGTAGTTAAATAGTTACTTGCTGTATCAGTAGTAGCGCTATAACTAAAAATACTAGAATTTTTTTGATTAGCAATGCCTCCCCTAGCTAACCAATTGTTAGTGGTATCAATCCATGTGCCAGTAACATCAGATAACTCTTTGGTAGCATCTCCTAAAATGAATGTGTCTTTATAATATAAATCATAGTCTTTATTGCTGATTGGAATATTTGCAAAATTACTATTATCAAGTGATAACTCATTAAGCTTTTCAGTGTAATTTGACATTGTAAACTCAGCAGCACTACCAGCCATATCATATACTCCATAACTATTACCAGTAGTGGTATCGCTTAAATTTGTACCACTTACGTAAGTGTTATTTGGTGATATAGTTTGGCATGTATTATTATCACAAACACCATATTTGCTATGTGAAAGATATGCTATTGCTCCCCATTCGCTATTTTTTATCATGCTGTAATTAGTACCAAGTTTTTTGATTTGTTGATAGTAATCTGATAAATAATTATTGACCCAAACATTAGCATTTGGTTTTGATTCGATTTGGTTATTATTATTTGATACTTCGTATTTGCTTACCCAAAAGCCATTTAACTCGGTATCTATATTAGTAAATGCTGGATGAGTATAATATTTATCATTATCATTTTTAGTTATTTTAGTTATTAGTAAATCATCGCTATAGCAAGTATTATCTTTACAATGAATTACTCCTGAAGAATCGGTATTTTTTTCAAAGATTATATCGATACCAGTTTCTTCAGCATTGTAACTAGAGATATTTTCTCCGGTAGCATTCCATAATTTATATTTAAAACGTGGAATCCATACATAATAAGAATTTATATCTTTATTATTAATAGTAGTGCCAAGTGGTTGTGATTTGTAGTATTCTTTTAGAGTCATTGGTGTAAATTCGTTATAACCTTCTATTAAGTTTTCATAAACAACGTCAATACTTGTTTTATAATTGCTGTTTATAACATTTTCTGAAAGAATATCGTTATAGATATAAATATCACCAACTGTAATATTAGATACGGTATTATCTTCTTTATTATCGCCTATTTTAAAGCTTGATGATGAAATTATATTTCCTCTTATATTTGTACTTGATATTTTTGCTCCGTTGGCATAGAAATTTAAATTGTTACCATCGTAAGTGAATCCAAGAATATACCAGGTATTTTCACTGATAGTATATGTTTCAGAGCTAACTGAAACTCCATCATTTTCAAAAACGAATTTCTTTGTTTCTAAATTATAATAATAATTTATTTTATCATTTGTGATTAAAGCTATTTTTCCACTTGTCAACTCATTTACTTTTATTCTTAAAATTGCACTTATGTTAGAGTTGTTATAATTTGATAAACCAATATCTAATGGTGAATCTTCAAGAATAAGATTGCCATTATTGATGGTAGGATTATTTAGTTTCAAATCATTGTTACGAGTTAAATCATAAATTACTTTTTCACTATCATTGATAATTACACTGTTAGCCCAAATGCTAGCGTTATAATCATACCAACGATATGACTCGATTGTGTTGCTTTCATCAGCTTTACGCCATACTTTAGCATTTTCATCATAATATATTGGAATCATTTTATCTGATTGATTTGGTCTATTAGCACCACTATTATCGAGAGTTTTATAGATAGCTGTTCCTGAAGATACTACTTTAGCAATAAACTTTTTGCCTAATTCAATATTTGGAGTATCCATATCTAACCAAATATTAATTTTGAATGTTTGTTCTTCTCCAGGATAAATTATTAAATCAGATGCAATCACATTATTTGTAGTAAATAAGGTATGTGGTAAATCATCGTTGACTTTTACTTTGATATATTTGTTATCAATAACATTCTCATTATCACTTGATAGCATTTTTAGATCATACTTATATATTAAATTACCAGTATTTTTTATAGTTAAAGTGTATGGCTCTAGAATGGTACCAGCACTATCGTTCATTGGAAATGCTGACTCTAGAGTTATTTGTTTATCTTCGGTGAATTTTAAATCAAGTAGTCCAGTATTATAGTTAAAGGTGTTAGTGGTATCAGACTTGATGAATAATGAATATGTGGTTCCACTTAAACTAACGATTACGAATAAAACGGCTAAGGCCATAATATAATTCTTCTTAGCTTCAATAAATCTTATCATTAGTATCACCTCTTATTCTTATAATTTTATTTGTTATATTATTTTTCTATCCATGCATATACTTTTATTGTTCCGTAGAAATATTTGTCTTGCATACTATTAGGTGTAGTTTCATAATCAGTCCAAAGCATCAAACGAACATTGATAGTGTCATACGGTTCAATTATATCATCTAGTAAAATATAATTTGTGCCATTTATTCCAAGACTATTTGATAAATTATCTTGATACCATATGTCGTTATCCAATTTTTTAGCAGGATAATATTTTTCTTTTACTTGTAGTTGATAACGGAGATATGTAACATCTAAGTCAGTACGTGGTGACTTTTCAATTACTATACGATATTTTACTTTTTCACTGCTATTGTTAATTATTTTAAAATCATTTTTAGAAGTAGATGAATCATCTGAAGTTATATCTTTTATTTTACCATTCTTATCATACAATATTCCTTCTTTTGGAACAATTGCGGTATAATCTTTGGTTTTGATAACAGCATTTTTTTCAAATATTTGAACGTCTTCATCTTCAATGTCAGTATGTTTTGTTAGATCCTCACTAGGAGTGGCAATTGAAGATAAGGTACCATTATTAAATAGTAAATTGCTATTTTCTTCATTATAATAAGTTTTTCCTTGGTAATTATAAACTGTGCCACCGTTTGTGTAATATATAACATTGTCCTTGTCACGAGTGTTACTTACTTCTACATATATATTATCAACAATTTCATAGATTTTATTATTTTTGATGATAATACTATTACTTTTACGAACACTAATAGTTCTTGATCCTTTTTTGATTATTGCTCCACCATCTTGATAGTAATCGATAATATATCCATCATCAGTAGTAATTGTTTTATATATATTAGCGGAGTTATCATTTGGAAATGTTATATCACTAGAAGAGATATTTAAATCTCGCTCATTACGTACAAGGTAACTTTTGCCATTTTTTACAACTTCAATTGTACCATCATAATAATAATTTAGAGTGTTTGATCCAACGGTTTTAATTTCTTTTAAATATGATACTTTATTATTGCTAATATAATTATCATTTATATCATTACTATCACGGACAAATATATTCATTTTTGAATTAGTTATTTCAGCAGAACCATCTGAGAAATATGAGACAGTTCCCCATGGATATTCTTTAGTATTTACTACTGTGACGTCTCTAGTAGTTGCTTTTCTATTTGTTTCCCCTTTACTGTTAATACCATATTCACCACTTTCTAGTGGATTGATACGAGTAATGATATTGCTTTTTTTGTTTATTTTTAATGCTGTACCATCACTATAAAATTTAATGATAAAACTTCCTGTTTCAATTGTTTTTATAGTTATTACTTCTCCACTAGTTTTAAAATCACCGGTATTTAGAAATCTATTTTTAGCAGTTTCTTCAGTAATTGGGGCACGGCCACCATCAACATATTTATTATAATCGGATAATGTGGTATCAATGGATGCTTTTTCGATAGTTGGTTCTTCGTTTTGATATATATTTGAAAGAAATATAAAGACGCCAGTTATGCATGTTAGTAAGGAAAGTATTAGAAGAATTGAGAGAATTTGAAAACGATGAAGACGCCAAAATGATACTATAGGTTTTTGCTTTTCTTCTAGGATTATTTGTTCTTCTTTTTTATTTAATTCAACGACTTCTAAATTCTTCTTTGACATAAATATCATTCCTTACTAGCTATTTATATTTTTATTCTTTAATTAATTTAGTTTTTATACCAGCTTTTTTAAGTAACTTCATGATATCATAAGATAAAATTACTAAGCATGGAATAAGTACTACGATGATTAGGCCACCTTTACTTGATAAAATATCTTGTAGGTATCCTAATTTAGGAATTTTTAAAATTACTTTACCTAAAATATTTTTATTAGGAACAAGAACGCTATCAGCTACATTATTATTATCACCTTGTGTACGATATGAATAACTTCCCATTGATTCATCATAATATTTATCAATGATACGGTGTGTAACTGATATACCGCCAAATCTTGTATCAGGAGAAATGAAAGTTATAATATCTCCAACTTCTAGCTTTTCTTCAGGTACTTTTTTTGTAACAACAATATCTTTTACTTCAATGGTTGGTAACATACTGCCTGATAATACAACATAGGCATTAAAGGCTGGAGCTGAATAATCACCTTTCATGGCTCTTATTTTAATGTCAGCAATATATAACAGTAATGTTCCTCCTATTAGTAATAGAAAGATAAACAACGCATATGACATAACACTAACAATATATCTAAAAATATTTTCATGTTTTTTTATTACTTTTACTTTGTAATGCTTTACTCCAAAAACATTATTATTTCCATCTAATTCAATATTTGTAGGCATATAAACACTCCCTTATTCTCTATTTAATATTATAATATATATTTTATAAAA
>OKXB01001013.1_pt1 | contig 30635 bp, 30 predicted proteins | sample 1601731 | NCBI WGS metagenome assembly OKXB01 (sample SAMN04414077, study PRJEB24778) | human gut metagenome | material: faecal | host: Homo sapiens
GCATCCGCTACACGCGACATCCGTTTAGGATTGCCCGAAGAGAAGTACATGGTCAGTATCGAAAACAAAAACCACCTGAAAACCAAGGCGTCGGATAAAATCTGTTTCCACGTCCTGCAGAAGCATTTCGACAACCTCTTCCGGCAAATCATCCGCGAGGACGAGGGTGGTTCCTACGGGGTACAACTCCACACGGAAGCGGAGGATTACCCGTTCTACGACCAGACCTTTGCCGTGCAGTTCGAAAGCTCGCAGGCCAAAGGTCCCCGGATGCGCCAGATTGTCCACGACCAAATCCGGCAGTTCATAGAGGAAGGTATCTCCGAAGATGACGCCGAATACTATCTGTTGGTGCTTAAACAAGAACACCAAAAGGCGTTTGCCGAAAAGAATGTGGCCTACTGGACGGAAAACCTGCAATTTTACAACCGCACCCATACCCAGCTCGATGACCCCCGCTATTTCGACGGTATCATCGACCAAATCCGTGCGAAAGACATTGTGGCATTTGCCCGCAAATTTTTCGACACGGCACAATGTATCGATGTGGTAATTTATTAACCTTTTAAAATTTAAAGTTATGAAGAACATTTGGATTATGCCTGCTGATGGTATGCAGCGCATGTGCTTTCACCGCCTGCTCGGACAATGACGACGAACCGACGCCTCCCGTTGCTCCGACCGCAACCCTGCCGGAAACCTTCACCGCCGGTGAGGAAGTCACCGTTAACGGCAAAGACTTTGTCACAGCTGCCAAACTCATTCTCAAAAACAGTGCGGATGCTACCAAAACCTTAGACATCGAAGGGGCAGCGTTCACGGCTACAAGCGTGACCTTTACCGTGCCTGCCGACGCAGAAGCCGGTAACTAGAAGGTCATCGTGCGCCAAAACAATGAGGAGTATGAATTGGGGACGGTGGAAGTGATTGTGAACAAAGTGGAGAAAACGCTCACCAAAGTCATCTTTTCGGATTATTTGGGCACGATAGAATATACCCTGACTTATGGAGAAGGCGGACAAATTGAGAAAATCGGATATACCGTAGAAGCAGAGGGCGAAACGCAAGAAATGATTTACAATGTAAAACGGGAAGGTGAACAGATTCTTATCGCTGATGAAGAAGAAGCCGAAACATTCACTTATGTCCTGAAAGACGGTAAAATAGCCAGTTATGTGGATGCTTACGGCACGTCGTTCAGATTGGAGTATACCGATAACTACCTTACTTCTGTGATCGGAGTATATGAGGGAGAGAATGAAGATGGAGAAATAGAAAAGGAGGAGTATCCGGTAGAATACAAATATACCGATAACAACTTGGTTGCCATCGACGGAGGCGGACTTAAATTCGGAGAACAAAAGAATATCACGAATGGCGTAGACCCCGTTATTTGTATTTACAAATTTATCCTTACGGCCATTACGGAAAATAGTGATTTTTTCCCGCACCTTTTAGGGCTTTGCGGAAACTCCTCTGCCAATCTTCCTACCTCTTCGGATGTAATCTACGGTAATTTACCGTTCACCTATACATACGAAGAATGGGGTGGCATAAAGTCGATTACCTGTACGGATGAAGAGGATGTATCCACCATCAGTTTCGAATACAAGGATTAATCGATAACAATTCAAACGTTCTTTCCTTAAAAAATCAGGATATCGAAAAATATTTGCCTGCACATCCTCCCGAAGTGAGATAAAAACTTTGGGGGGATGTTTTGAATAAAATAATAACTTTGCTTTCCATTAATCAAGCAACTTTATAACTATGGACATAACGACGATATTCTTTGATTTCGACGGTGTAGTGGCGGATACGGAGCCGCTCTACGATATTTTCTGGAGACAAGTGGCGGAAAAATATCATATCGGTATTCCGGATTTTCCGGCAAAAATAAAAGGGACGACTTTACAACGGATTTATGAACTTTATTTTTCGGATTATTCTTCCGAAGAACTCGGGAAGATTACCCGGGCCTGTGATGAATACGAAGAGACGATGGATTTTCCGGAAGTAAAAGGAGCCGTTCGGTTTTTGCATATGCTTAAAACAAAGGGATATCGGGTGGGCCTGGTAACCAGTTCTTATCGGATTAAAATAGAGCGTGCTTTAAAGCTCATGGACATAGAGAAGGTTTTCGATACGATTGTAACGGCCGATCGGATAACGTCCGGCAAACCCGATCCGATGTGCTATTTGCTGGCTGCCCGGGATTTGCAGGTGGATCCCGGAGAATGTGTCGTTTTCGAGGACTCCTTTTCCGGAATACAAGCGGGTACGGTTGCCGGGATGCGGGTGATCGGATTGGCGACGACGAATCCTGAAGAGGCCATTGGCGATAAAGTTTCAGCTGTCATTCCTGATTTTAGCCGGCCGGAAAAGGTTTTAGAGTTGTTGTCTTGAAATTTGCTTTAAGTTTATTTAAAAACCAAACTTTTTGCTTTCTCCTTTCGTTGAGTATGTACAATACGATAAAAACAAAAGATTATGAAAAGCGAGAATTCAAAACTATTGTTAGGTTTGGGGATTGGAGCACTTGTCGGAGCCGCTGTCGGCTACCTGATGACAGGTGAACATCGCCAGAAACTGGAGGAAGAGCTGCGGGAAGTGGGACATGGGATCAAAGACGGTGCCCGGTCGGTATTCTCAAAAGTAAAAGCAAAAGCTGAACATGCCGGTTCGAAGTTTGCCGGTAAGGCCGGGGAATGGTCCGAAGAGGCTGGCGATAAAGCACGCCAGTGGGCCGGTAAAGCCGGGGATAAAGCCGAAGAATGGGCTGAGGCCGCCGGTAATAAGGCTAGTGCTACCGCCGACGACCTTTCTCAGAAAGCAAATGATTTCCGGCAAACGATGGACAACAGGGCTGAGGCTGATGAACAAAAACAAGCCCAATATGCCGAAAGTTACCGGAAAGACGTGAATAACCTGAAAGATCGGGTAAAGAACTCTGAAAAGTCGGTTAACTGACCAGGGAGGTGATGGAGAATACTGCAGGGAAAATATTTACTGAATTGAAGGAAGATATTTCAACTTATGCCAGGTTGAAACTCCGTCTACTGAAATTAATGGCTATCGAGAGGACTGCTATCGTTCTTGCAGTTCTCTCACATAGCCTTATCTTGTTATTACTGTCCTTTTTTACGGTTCTGTTTCTGTTTGTCGCCTTAGGGTGCTATCTGGGGGAATTATTGGATAGTCCGGCGCTCGGTTTTCTGATTGTCGGAGGTTTTTACCTATTGTTCACTTTGATAGTCTGGGGAATGAAACATGGAATCCGGATCGGGATAATGAATATGGTTATCGAAGCTTTGCAAGCGAATGACGATGAAGACGACAAAGGTCAATCCCAAAACCCCTCTCGGCCAGGTTATCCTGGAGAAGCGGGAGATCCGACGGCTGTGTCAGGAAACGGAGGAGAAAATTTCCGCTGACTGGCAATATATCCGCTCTAATGCCGGACGGTTGATGTGGTCAGAAATTTCTGCCGTCCTTATGCCACACCGGAGGAATAATGGTGAAAAGCAGGGTGGCCCGGGCTTTGCGGGTAATCCATGGATCAATATGGCCTGGCAATTGGGAAAACCGATTCTTTATCGTTGGATGGGAGAAGTGGGATGGCAAGTCTTTAAAAGTATGTTCTGTCGTCGCCGCGCAGAGTGAAAACACTAAAAACGGATAAAGCGGATCAGATTTTTTTGTTTTTCCAGTTTCCTTTTTTCATATACCAATAGGTTAATGAAAACATACAAACCAGGTAGATGTATTCGGTTGTCCAGCAAATAGCGACGTCGGCTTTTAGGTAGATCACCAGATAGATCACCGACAGGACATAGGCCACCAAAGCGATCAGCTCGATAAAAAGTGCCGAACGGGTATTTCCTGTTCCGGATACGGTATTGAATAAAATATTAGCCGGTACACTGACCAGATAGACGAAGATCATCACATAATAGGCCGGTACCGCGCTTTGGATAAGAGCGGAGTTATCCGTATAGATCCGCATGACGCTGTTGGGGAATAAAGCCATCACGAATATCAGGGGGAGGATAAAAACATAACATAGCCGGGACACTTTTTTGAAAGTATCCATTACCCTGCCGGAATCTCCGGACCCCATCAGGTTACTTACCAATGAACTGGCGGTAGTGGCGAAAGCACTGACGATAATAAAGAAAAGGGAGGAGATATTCCTTAACACATTGGTAATGGCTAAAGGCCGTTCTCCGAGGTGTTCGACAGCGATAAAAAATAAAAACCAGGTGCTGATAGAAATAAATGCCTGCACCATTGTCCAGATCGAAATACCCAAAATCCGTTTGAGTAAGTGGATTTCTATGCGGTGGAAACGGTAAAGACGATATTTCTGCCGGTCGATCTTCAAGCCGGTGTATACGATAAAAAAGAGCAACGACGTGACTTCTGCAAGGACGGAAGCAATCGCTGCCCCTGCAATTCCTAAAGCAGGAAAACCCAGTTTCCCGAATATCAGGATATAGTTGAGCACAACATTCGTACCGACCATCACCAGGGAGTTGGCGGTTAGTGTCCGCGTATCGGCAATTCCGACATAAAAGGCACGAAACATCAACGCCGTAAACGAAAAGAACAAACCGAAAATTCTCCGGTTCATATACTCTAAAGTAGCTTCGTATACCTGTGGCGAGTCGATCAGATGCCGGAGTAGCAAAGGAGAGCCGAAACGGGTAGCAAAAAAGATAAAAGTAGCCAGAAGAAATTGGAATACGAATCCCTGGTTGAACAGCTCGCCGATCGCCGTATAATTTCCTTCTCCGTTTCGCCGGCCGATCATAATCTGTACCCCTGTACTGAAACCGAAACCCAGCATGAAAATGGCCAGATAATACACTCCTGCCAGGGCTGAAGCTCCCAGTTCTACTTCTCCGACTCTTCCCAAAAAAGCGGTATCTGTCATTCCGATCAGATGTTCCATAAGGACACTGACGAGTATCGGACCTGCAATTTTTAAGATTTGACGATTTGTAAAACGCATATGGATTCTGTTTATATAAAACCAGGCGTATTTTTAAAGATCGGACCGGCAAAGATAGCAGAAAATTGTGTATTTTCGTCTGAATCTATCTATTCGTTATTTTATGAAAAGGCGTCTGGTGTTTTGGGTACTCTTGCTCTTTTTGGTGGTAGGCGGAATTTGGTATCTGGTTTTCCGTCAATCCGGTATGTATCGCGTCAGGGAAGGGATTCCTGAAGATGCGGTATTTATTGTCGAGACCCCTTCTTTTAATCGAATACGTGACAAATTATACCGGAATCGGATTTGGGCATCTCTGAAAGCATATCCTTACTTCGAAGAATATCATGCCAATCTGAATCTGGCCGATTCGTTGAGCGAGGTATATCCCGGATTGAGAAAATTACTGACAGACCGCCCTTTTGCGGTGTCCTGCCATTTGGTTTCTGCAACCGATTATGACTTATTGTATGTCTGCGATCTTGGGAAACTGAATGTTATCCAGGCATTCGACGGCTTGGTGGGAGGGGGGCTGGGCGACGGACAAATGAGCAGGAAGGGAGACGTTACCGGGATCAGGATCGGGGAGCTGAAATTATATTATGCGATTAAAGCCAATCTGTTGTTTATCTCCTTTTCTGAAAAATTAGTCACCCGGGCCTGGAAGACTTGTGGGCGACATCCGGCTTTCCAGGAACAAAGCAATACCGGGGATATCCGTCTGGAACTCGAACATACCCGGTTCGAAAAATGGATGAAGATGCTTTGGGGTGAAGCTGCCACCAATGCCGATTCTTCTGCTTTCGAGACGACAGCGTTAGCTTTGCAACTGCAGGATAAAGCGCTTGCCTTTTCGGGGAAAACCTATCCCAGCAGGCATAACTTTTCACTATGGAGTGCTTTAAATCTGGTGGAGGGTAATAAATCGTCGGTCAGAGAGATTATCGGTAATCATGTGGCGGCATACGTATCGGTATGTTACAGTTCGTTCGAAGAGCTTGAGAATATATTGCTGGAAGATTATAAGGTAAATAACCTGAAAGAATTTCAGGGATATGAAAAGACCGTAACCCGCTTGAATAAATTTCTGGGATTGGATCTGGCCGGATTATTCACTTCGTGGATGGGGAATGAAATAGCGATTGTCAAACCGGCAGTCGATCAGGAAAACCGGCTGGATAACCTGATACTGGCCATCCGGGCCAAAGATATCGATCTGGCTAAAGATCAGCTGGCTTATCTGGCTGAACAAATCGGGCGGAAGACCCCTGTGCGTTTCCGGAATATCGATTATAACGGACATACAATCGGTTATCTCAGCCTGAAAGGTTTTTTCAATATGTTTCTGGGGAAATGGTTCAGTAAGTTCGACAAGCCCTACTATACCTTTATCGGCGATTATGTGGTATTCAGTAATTCGTCGTCTACCCTGGCTGCTATGATAAAAGATTATTCCTTGGGGAATACCCTCGTTCAGGACGAAAAATACAATGATCTGATGAGTGAATTGGGTAACCGGAGTAATATATACGGATATGTCAGTTCGCCCGAGACCTACGAATATCTCTTTCGTTCTTTGCCACCGGAAGATCGTGCTGAATTTGTAAAGAATAAGGGGGCTTTTCAGAGTTTCGAGGCCATCGGTTTCACTTTGACCAATGCTGGAAGTGGGTATGAAACGCATTTGGTGGCTATTCACAATGTCGATGCTGCCCGGGATTACGAGATCCGCGAACTCAGTCGGTCACTCGAAAAACAGGCCGACTTGATCGAGTCCGGGTATTATCATGTGGTGATTCCCGATAGCATCGCCGTGAGTACCCGGGGAGATTATGCTTATCGGACTGAGCAACTGGACTATGCCGGCAAACTAAGTAACGGTGACCCGGAAGGCATTTGGAAGATTACCGATCGGCAGGGGCAGGTTGTCGCGCAGTTGCTCTACCGGGAAGGTAAGCTGCAGGGAGAATCCCGTTTTTTCTATCCGGATGGGGTAGTTGCTGTACAGGTGACATACGATAATGGTAAGATTACGGCTTATAAAGAATTTTTTTCCGATGGAACTTTGAAAACCGAGTTGGAGTATAATAGGGGGCTGAGGCACGGTGAGGCCCGTTTCTATTATTCTACCGGCCATCTCTTCGGAGAAGGAAAATATAAGAAAGGACGACGCACAGGAACCTGGAAATATTATAAAGTAACCGGGGAAATAGAAAAAAAATTGAAATTTTAATCCCCGACTAAATAACGCTCTATGACACAGACAAAAAATCCTCATGTACTTGAAACGGAATCCATCGGCAAGTTGTTGATACAATATTCGATACCTGCCATCATTGCGATGACCGTTACGTCTGTGTACAATATCGTAGACAGTATTTTTATCGGACATGGAGTGGGACCTCTGGCTATTTCGGGACTGGCCCTGACTTTTCCGCTGATGAATCTGATTATCGCTTTCAGTACACTCATCGGTGTCGGTGGCGCTGCGATCAGTTCTATTTACCTGGGACAGAAGGATGATCTGAAGGCGACCGAAGTGTTGCATAATGTTTTGATATTATGTATCCTGACAGGGATATGTTTCGGAGGAATCACCTATTATTTCCTGGATGAAATATTGATTTTTTTCGGAGCAAGTACTTCCACCTTACCCTATGCCCGCGATTTTATGCAGGTGTTGCTATTGGGAAATCCTGTTTCTTTTTTATTTATCGGTTTGAACAATGTGATGCGTGCAACGGGGTATCCTAAAAAAGCGATGTTATCGTCCCTGCTGACGGTAGGAGTAAACATCATTCTGGCTCCGATTTTTATCTTCCACCTCGATTGGGGAATCCGGGGAGCTGCGACGGCTACGATCCTGGCGCAGATGGGAGGGCTGGCATGGGTGTTGAACCATTTTCTACATAGTTCCAGCTACATCCATTTTCGAAGAGGGTTTTACCGCTTGAGAAAACATGTCATCATGAGTATTTTCTCGATCGGAATGGCTCCCTTTCTCCTGAATGTGTGTGCCAGTGGGATAGTGATCGTTCTGAATCATAACTTCAAGATTTATGGAGGAGATTTGGCCATCGGTGCTTATGGCATTGTCAACCGGGTGGCTACTTTATTTGTAATGGTGGTGATCGGATTGACGCAAGGAATGCAACCGGTCGTCGGATATAATTTCGGTGCGAGGCATTTTGAACGGGTTCAGAAAACGTTGAAGAAAGTGATCCGGATAGCTGTGACTATTATGGGATTAGGTTGGGTGTGCAGTGAGCTGTTGCCCGGGCATATCGTGGCGATGTTTTCGGACGATGCGGAACTGAATAAATTAGCGGAAGTCGGCCTGCGTATCACCATCTTGTCTTTCCCGATGGTAGGGGCACAGATTGTGATAACTAATTTTTTCCAGTCTATCGGGAAAGCAAAGATTTCTATTCTTTTGTCTTTGGCCCGGCAGTTACTGTTCTTAATTCCCTTGCTTTATACGCTGCCCCATATGGCCGGTTTGGATATTTACGGAGTTTGGGGAAGTATGCCGCTAGCCGATACATTGGCTTTTATAGCTGCTATTCTGACATTACGCTGGTATCTGAAGAAAACCCATGGCCTGCAGACGATAGCTTAATTGCAGGCTGAAACAAAGGGACGGGGGTAATGTTTCATATAAGTGTAAATATGTATATAACAGCCATCTTTTTTAGTAACATGGAAATCAGATAAAAATTATTTACTTGTTTAATAATTGTGTATCTTGCAAGCCCGGAGCAAATTTGCTTCGGGTTAAAAACTGACAGGATAGAAGGATCTTGCCGATAAGGTAAAAAGAAATGAGACTTTTTAAAAGTAAAGAAAAATTATCCGAGAGTGAGTCTGTGTATTTGGCTGATATAGAACAAAAAATCAAGGCTTACAAAGCGAAGGGATACCGGGTCCCTACCCGTAAAATGATTAAAACGGCGGCCCAGATAAAAGGGATTCGCCGCAGTGCCGCTATCAATACGGCGGTTTTGGATTTGGTGGCTGCCCATATCCATGAAGGTATGACGACGGAAGAAATCGATACATTAGTCTACAATTTTACGATCGCTCACGGAGCTATTCCTGCTCCCTTGAATTATGAGGGATTTCCGAAGAGTGTGTGTACCTCGGTGAACGACGAAGTATGCCACGGTATTCCTTCCAAAGACGTTGTATTGAGAAATGGGGATATTATCAATGTAGATGTTTCTACGATTCTGGATGGTTATTTTTCGGACGCTTCGCGGATGTTTATGATCGGTAAAGTAAGTCCTGAAATGCAGCGTTTGGTGCAGGTAGCCCGAGAATGCCTGGAAGTCGGTTTGCAAGCCGCCCGTCCCTGGGGCTTCCTGGGGGATATCGGAGCTGCCGTTCAAGAACATGCTGAAGGCAACGGGTATTCTGTCGTACGGGAATTCGGCGGGCATGGGGTGGGACTCAAATTTCATGAAGATCCTTTTGTCAGCCATGTCGGACGCCGCGGTACCGGTGTTTTGCTGGTACCGGGAATGGTATTTACTATCGAACCGATGATCAATATGGGATCCCGCAAAATTTTTATCGATGCCGATAACGACTGGACGGTATTGACAGACGACGGCATGCCTTCTGCACAATGGGAGTATACGGTGCTGATCACCGATACCGGGGCGGAGATCATCACCGGATAGATCAGAGATAACGGATTATTTCTTCCGGACGGTCTACAATATGACAGGCTCCGTTTTCTGTCAGTTCCTGACGGGGACGGAAGCCCCAGCTGACGCCGATGGAAGTGATGCCACTGCGCCGGGCTGTTTGCATATCTACCCCCGAATCTCCGATATACAATGTGTCCGCAGGAGTTATTCCGGTTAGGTGTAAGATCTCGTAGACAATTGCCGGATCGGGTTTTGCAGGTATGTGCCCGCGTTGTCCCAGTACAACCTTGAAAAGATCCGTGCCGAAATAATGCCGGATCAGCTCGACGGTCCCCTGATGATATTTATTGGAAGCAACAGCAAGCTGTATACCTTTGGCCGATAAGTGTGACAATAATTCCGGGATACCCGGATAAGGGCGGGTCAGGTCTGTCTTGTGTCGCTGATAATAGCCTACAAATTCTTCCCGTAACTGCAGGATAGCCGGTTCACAGCGTTCCGCTTCGGGTAAAGCCCGTTCGATCAATTTTGTAATACCGTTTCCGACAAAATAGCGATAAGCCGGCAATTCATGTTCCGGATAGCCATGTTGCCGGAGAGCATAGTTGGCACTTACAGCGAGATCGTCGATGGTATTCAGTAGCGTCCCGTCTAAATCGAATATAACCAGTTTTTTATTCATCTTGTTTTCAATTCTTTATACATCATTTCATAACTAGGTACAGGAAGGTGGAGGGCTTTACCGTTTTCAACCACATAACCGGTCAGCGTCTCTAGTTCTGTCGGTTTGTGCTTCCTGAAATCCGTATGCATCGAAGTGGTGGCGTCATAAGGCATTTTCTCCTGGTCGGCAATGACTTGCCGGATCATATCTTGAGGTAGATGTATCCCCTGTGCCTGTGCTATTGCATAAAGTTCTTCGCCCAGCTTTTCATAACCGGAACGATGAAATTCGAGTACTTCTCCTATGCTTTGATCGTAGTATGAAGTGAGGGTGGCACTCAGAGAGATCAGAAAGAATTTTCTCCAGATCCGGTCGTGTATGTCTGCGGGATTTAAAGCTGAGATACCTGCCCGGCTCATCAATTGCAGCAATTCGGCCTGACGCAGACGGTCGCCTTCCGGATCACCGAACCAAAGCCGGTCCTGTTCTGTAAATTTACTGACTGTTCCCGGAGCCGAAAGCCGGGCTCCGATATACACACAACCGTACCAAACCTGGTGTCCCGGGACTAGCCGCCGGATTTCTTCCGTAATATTCGCTCCGTTTAATAAAGGAATAATAACGGTCGACGGCCCGATAAGAGGACGTATTTCTTCAAGATTTCCGGCTAAATCATAGCTTTTGGTGGTACAGAACAGATAGTCGACCGGGCCGATGTCCTTCGGAGAATGAGTCGCCAGGGTCGGATGGACGATGATTTCTTCGTGCAGAGTCTGAATTTTCAGTCCTTCGCGTGAAATGACTTCCAGATTTTCCCCCCTCGAAATAAAGTAAATTTTAATGTTTTCTGATTGCCGGTAAAAATGAGCCAGTTTGCCCCCATAGTAACCCCCGACACCGCCGATCCCTGAAAATGCAATTTTAATCTCCATACTACTTTCTTTCCGATTCGACTTCAAAAGTATGTTTTTTGTCAGAAAGATCAAAAATGAGGGGGAATTAAATAATTGTAACGAATAAGTGACAGAATGATTCTACGATAAACGATCCTGAGGGTGCTTTGTTTATGGCTCTATGTTGGCCGCCGGGGACTGTGTAAGTCCCGCGGACAAGGTGCCCGCAGGATCGAAGACTTTATAAGCTAAAACGTTATGCCGAAGCTGAACATACCGATGTGTTCGTAAACTGTGCTGAGCAGGCCTAATATCAGAATACCTGCCGTGCAGACAATCAGGCTGAGACGGGTATAGATATCGGAACGGACAGGGGCGATAGCCTCTTCGGTTTTGTTGATAAACATGGCTTTGACAACCAGCAGATAGTAATAGAGGGAAATGATCGTATTCAGCAGGGCGATGAATACCAATACATAAAATCCCTGTTCGGCTGCGGCGGCAAAGATGAAAAATTTACTGAAAAAACCGGCAAACGGAGGAATCCCTGCTAAAGAGAATAAAGCCAGCATCATGACGATACTTAACTTCGGATTCGTGGAATACAGACCGTTGTAGTCGTCGATCGTGATCTTGCCTGTCCGGTTTTCGATGATGGCGATCACCCCGAAAGCAGCCAGGTTGGAGATCATATACACCAGGATATAATATACCAGTGACGTCATCCCGATAGCGCTCCCGCTGATCACTCCCAGCATAATATATCCGGCTTGTGAAACCGAAGAATAAGCCAGAAAACGCTTCAAATTCTGCTGGCGGATGGCAAACAGGTTGGCTACGGTGATGGTTGCGATAATGATTACATACAGGATTGCCTGCCATTCTGTCACCAGATTACCGAATACTTTAAATAATAGAGTCATCAGTACGAAAGCTGCCGACCCTTTGGAAATTACCGAAAAATAAGAAGTCACCGTAGTCGGTGCACCTTCATAAACGTCGGGTGTCCATTGGTGGAAAGGCACCAGTGAAATCTTAAAAAACAATCCCACGATAAAAAATCCGAAGGCCATATATTGGAGCGGATTCCCTGAAATTCCTGCCGGTATGTCGGCAAAATAAAGTGTACCGACCGTCCCGTAGATCAGGGAAATACCGTAAAGCGACAATCCCGAAGCGAAAGTGGCCGAGAGAATATATTTAGCCCCGGCTTCTGCCGACTGGTGTTTGTATTTGTCGAATGCAGACAACACGGCCATCGGAATAGAGGCTGTCTCCAGGCCGATGAAGAATAACAGAAAATTGCCCGCAGAAATCATGAAATACATACCCAGCAAGGAGGAGAACAGAATCAGGTAAAATTCTCCCCGGCGGATCAGGACCGACTCGCTGTTTACCCAATTATAAGCCTGGAGCAGGACAATAAGCGTACCTGTGTTCAGGATAGTTTTTACGATCGAACCGATGGGGGTGCACACATACATCCCTCCGAAAGCCTCTGCCGTCCCGGCAGGGAAAAGATTCAGTAGTGTATGGGCCAGAAACAATACACAGGCTACCGGATGAAAATATTTCAGGCTTTTCTGAGAGCCGAACAAGTCGTATACCAGCAGGATCAACATGACGGCGATCAGTGAAAGCTCTTCTTTTAGGAACAGAAAATTAGAATATCCCATATTTAATAATTTTACGATTTACGATATCTTAAAACGGCCACAATCCGTTTAAACTTTCCCGGATCATATCCGATATCCACAACGGAGCCAGCCCTATCCCTGCAATGGCGAGGATCAGGACGATGGCCGAAAAACGTTCGTACCATACAGCATCGGTCAGTTGCAGGTGGTGTTCGTCGACTACTTTGCCATAGAGTAGTTTACCGACAACCCGCAGGATATAGACGGCTGTGATCACAATCGAAGTGCAGGCCAGGATAGTCATCACCCGGTGGAATACATCGGCATGCTGGAAGGAACCGACAAAAATAGTCATCTCGGCTACAAAACCGCTTAGACCGGGAAGTCCTAATGAAGCCAAACCGGCGATCACGTAGCAGGTCCCCAGGAAGGGGATAATCTTCATCAGGCCTCCCATTTCCCGGATATCCCGGGTATGGGTCCGTCCGTAAATCATACCGATCAATGCGAAGAACAATGCTGTCATCAGTCCATGGCTCAGCATCTGCATAATGGCTCCTGTCATGGCCGTTTGATTAAGCATCAGGATTGCGAATAATACCAGACCGCAATGGCTGACCGAGGAATACGCATTGATGTATTTCAGGTCGGTTTGGACGATAGCCGAATAAGCACCGTAAACCACACTGATACCCGTCAGGATAATGAATATCCACGAAAGCTCTTTAGCTGCTTCGGGCATAAGGCAAATGGCCACCCGGAAACAACCGTAGCCTCCCAGTTTCATCAGCACGCCGGCGTGAAGCATCGACACCGCTGTGGGCGCTGAAGCATGACCGTCGGGACTCCAGGTGTGGAAAGGAAAGAGAGCTCCCAGTACACCAAAACCGATAAAGGTAAGCGGGAAGAACCACCGTTGCAATTCGTCCGGAATATGCTGACGCGCAATGTCAAGAATGTTCATGCTTGTCGCTCCCGAATTGAAATAGATACCCAATATCCCGACGAGCAGCAGGGCCGAACCACCCATCAGCATCAGGGTCAGCTTCATGGCTGCATATTCTTTTTTACCGGTGCCCCAAACTCCGATCAACAGGTACATCGGGATGAGGGCGATCTCATAAAACATAAACATGGTGAAGAGGTCGGTGGAGATGAAAAAACCGAAGACACCGATACTCAACAGACAAAACCACATAAAGTATTCCCGAGGCAAGAGTTCCATCTTCCACGAAGTGAATATGCCGGTGAATACGATAATGGAAGATAATAATAACATAGCGACCGAAATGCCGTCGACCCCCACCGAATAATGAATATGAAACGGGGCATACCACACGCTGCTGGCGGTGAAAAGCATTTCTGCCGTATTTCCGCTGTTCCTTTCTCCCAGAAACAATACCGTCAGTGCTACGGCAAGAAGCAGCAGGAGGGAAGCTCCTGTCGCACAAACTGCACGAATTTGTTTGATGTCCGATGCCAAAAGTAAACCTCCTAACATCAAAACCGGGATCAGAACGAATAAGGATAAGAAATTCATAATGTTCAATTTTATAATTTACGATCCTATATCAACACCACTAATAAAACAAGCAATAAAGTGCCCACCAGGAAAACAAAAGCATACTGTTGGATTTGTCCCGACTGTAATCCGCGGATAGCGTACGACACCCGTTGGGTAATATAGGCCATTCCGTTCATGGTACCGTCGATGATGTGGCGGTCGAACCAGGCGATCGGGCGGGATACACCGTTGAAAATGATTCGTTTGGTGATAAACAGGTAAAACTCGTCGATGTAAAAACGGTGATAGGCTGCTTTATAGAAATGGGCATACATATGTTGCAGCCGGTCGGGAATATCGCACTTCGATTTGTAAAAGAAAGTGGCGATACCGATGGCGATTAAAGCGATTATAATGCTGGGAATGGCGACACTCCAATCCAGGTGGATGTGGTAAACCAATCCGTCGCTGCTCACAAAATGCCCGAACGGGATGAAACCTGCAAAAAGTGTGATCGCGGCAAGGATCATCAGGGGAATGGTCATCGAGCGGGGAGCTTCGTGGGGAGTATGTGCGTACTGTGACGGAGTGCCCCAGAAGATATTGTAGTAGAGCCGGAACATGTAAAAGGCTGTCAGACCGGCAATAAAACTCATCAGGATACCGAAATTCGGGTTGAAATCGAAAACGGCTGTCAGAATCTCGTCTTTACTGAAAAATCCGGAAAAAGGAGGAATTCCCGATATGGCCAGACAAGCGACGAGGAAGGTCAGATGCGTAAAAGGCATATATTTACGCAGACCACCCATGCGGCTCGTTTCATTGCTGCCGATGGTATGGATGATGGCTCCTGCGCAAAGGAAGAGCAGGGCTTTGAACATGGCATGTGTGAAAAGGTGGAACATCGAAGCCATATAGCCGAGTCCCTGATGGCCTCCCATACCCGAGACTCCGAGCGCAACCATCATGAAACCGATCTGAGAGATGGTAGAAAAAGCCAGTACCCGTTTGATATCGGTTTGTACGCAGGCTACTACGGCTGCATACAACGAAGTAAAAGCCCCGACATAACCGATGCCGACCAACACATCCGGGGCTGCACTGACGTATACAGGGAACAGACGGGCCACGAGAAAAACGCCGGCAACCACCATCGTTGCTGCATGAATCAGAGCCGATACCGGGGTAGGACCTTCCATCGCGTCCGGTAACCAGATGTGTAATGGGAACATTGCCGATTTTCCGGCCCCACCGATGAATATCAGAGCCAAGGCCCAGCTCATCACGGAAGCTCCCATGAAAGTGACACCTGCAGCTCCTGCAAAAACGGAAGCATCACCGGAAGTCAATAATTCGAAGCTGAATGTCTTGGTGAAATACGACAGCAACAGAATGCCCAGTAAAAAGCCCAGGTCGGCAAAACGGGTGACGATAAACGCTTTTTTCGAAGCTGCGATGGCTTCGGGTTTTGTGTAGTAGAATCCGATCAGCAGGTAGGAAGAAACACCCACCAGCTCCCAGAAAATATACATCTGGAAAATATTGGGAGCTACTACCAGACCTAACATAGAAAAGGTGAACAAGGATAGAAAAGCGTAGTAACGCTGAAAACCGCGTTCGCCTTTCATATAGCCCATACTATAAATATGTACCATCAGCGATACCGTTGTGATGACCACCAGCATCATGACAGAAATCGGATCCAGCAATATACCCAGATCGATGTGGAGGGCTTCTGTGAAACGCAGCCATTCGAAATCGACAGGCATTATCCGGGCAAATACACCGTCTACCCGGGGAGCTGAAAAATAGAGTCCTGCAGTGATATAGGCCAGGCCTGTTGTGACAGCCAGAGAGAGGCTGCCGATATAGCCGGCTGTGTTCAGACGGAGTTTCATCCCGAATAATCCGAGCACCAGGAAAGTGAGCATCGGAAGCAGGAGGATCGATATTGTATATTCCATAATCTGAAGTTTAGTCTTTCAATTTATTTAAATTCTTCACCTGAATATTCCGGATGTTCCGGTATATATTGATAATGATTGCTATGGCCACTGCTGTTTCACAGGCCGATATTCCGATAGCGAACAGGGTGAAGAAAAAACCTTCCAGTTGGTCCGGGAATAAAAAACGGTTGAAAGCCACAAAATTGATATCTACAGAATTCAGAATCAATTCAATAGAAATCAATACCGCTAACATATTCCTGCGGGTCATGAACCCGTAGATTCCGGCGAAAAACATGATCGTGCTGATCACCAGATAATATTCCATCGTTATTTCCATACTATTCAATTTTCATGTTTAACGTTTCCGGGCGATCAGGATACCCCCGATAATACAAGCCAACAACAAAACACTGATTACCTCGAAAGGTAACAGATACTGGTATTTCTCCGTCCCCATCAAAGCGGTTCCGATCACTTTCTGGTTGATCTCACCGGGTACGAAATGCGATACCGGGAACGAGTGGGTAAGCGTGATAAAGATACAGAGGGCTGCACCTCCTACCGCAGCCAGTATGCCGGCAAAAAATTTGCTGTTTTTGATCTTGTCGGCTTTCTTATTGTCGGAACTGGTCAGAAGAATCGAGAATACGTATAATACGATGATACCTCCGGCATATACAGTCAGCTGTACAGCTCCCAAAAAGGAATAGTTCAACTCGAAATATATACCTGCCGTAGCAAATAACACGAACAGCAGATAAGTCGCCGAACGCAATATCCGCTTCGTGGTGACGGTCAGTATGGAGCAGACGACGATCACTGCTGCCAAAAATAAAAAGACCGCTTGGGGGAGAGTTATATTCATAAGATTTCTTTTATAATATACTTAATTCAATCTTTTGCCGGTCAGGCTTCATTTTTGGTTTCCAGCCTGGAACCTTCGTGGTTTAGTTGGAGTACCAGTTTCTCACGGGTAAAAACGGCGTGTTCGTAGGTCGGGATAAAAGTAATGGCCTGATGGGGACAGCTTCGCACACATAGCTGGCAATACAGACAGCTACCGTGGTCATACAGATACCGCACCAGTACCTTTTTCTTTTTTCCGTCTTCGGTAGTTACCATTTCCGATTCGACACGGATGGTATCGTTCGGACAATTCATTTCACAGATACCACAGGCGACGCAATGGTGTTCGTTGCGTTCGTTGTGGGGCATCGTCAGCTCACCCCGGAAACGGTCGAACATTTTCAGGGTAGCCCGGTTCTCCGGATATTTTTCAGTAGTCTTGGGGGTGAAAAATTCCCGGAGGGTAATGCTCATTCCTTTCAGTAATGAACCTAAACCATTGAAAAATGAACTGAAATATTCTTGTGTACTTCTCATAAATCTTGCTAAAAATGTAATTTGAATACCACCACAAAGACCATCAGGAACAGGTTACACAAATTAATGGGCAACAGGTATTTCCATTCCAGTGTCAGCAACTGGTCGATACGCAGGCGGGGGAATGTCCATTTAAACCACATGATGATAAATACCATAACGGCACTTTTTCCCAGAAACCAAAAGATCGAAGGGATGTAGTCCATCACGGTGTTGAAATTTTCCCAACCCGGTATATGTAAAGGCATCCAGCCGCCCCAGAATAAGGTCGTCGCTACGGCTGCCACAATAAACATATTGACGAATTCGGCCACGTAGAAGAAACCGAAGTGCATGCCCGAATATTCGGTATGGTAACCTGCTGTCAGTTCCGATTCGGCTTCGGGTAAGTCGAAGGGACCGCGGTTGGTTTCTGCCGTACCTGCGATCAGATAGACGATAAAAGCGATTAAAGCCGGGAGATGGCCTTTAAAGATAAACCAGCCGTCTGCCTGGCTTTCGACAATCGTCGAGAGCTGCATGCTGCCGGTAAGCACTACCATCGTCAGGATCGATAACCCGATCGATAGCTCGTAGCTGATCATCTGGGCTCCGCTTCGCATGGCCCCGATCAGGGAGAATTTGTTGTTACTGGCCCAACCTGCCAGCAAAATACCGACAATACCGATGGAGGATACTGCGATCAGGAAAAATATCCCGACATTGAAATCGATAATCTCCAGCCCTTTGGCAAAAGGTATACAACTAAAAGCCAATAAAGAGGCTATGATGACAATGTAAGGAGCCAGGTTGAACAGAAAACGGTCTACATGATTGATCTCGATGATCTCCTTGATCAGCATCTTGATCATATCGGTGACAGTTTGTATCATTCCGAAAGGACCTACCCGGTTCGGACCCAGACGGCATTGGAAGAAAGCACAGACTTTCCGCTCTGCATAAATCAGGCCGAGTGCCATGACTGCATAAGCGACCAATAAACAGACACCGACCAGGACAAATTCAGTGGTGGTGACCAGTGAGGCGGGCAGATATTGGTGTAGGGTGGCATCGACCCATTGTGTTACTACTTTAAAATCAAACATATCTTATTCTCATTTATCTTTCATCTATCATCTTTCATTTCTTATCGGTCGATGTCCGGAACGACATAGTCCAGTGAGCCGCCGATAGCGATCAGGTCGGCAATTTTGTTGTTGCTGGCGAGCAGATCGACTACCGATACCAGCGGAAGACCCGGCGAACGGAATTTCACCCGGTACGGGAATTTATCTCCGTGGCTTTCGATATATACACCGAATTCTCCCCGGGCGGCTTCGACACTCTTGTAGTATTGGCCTTCCGGAAGTTTGATGATCGGTTTGGTCTTAACGGCGAAATCTCCCTCCGGAATATTGTCGACCAGCTGCTCCAGGATGTGAAGCGATTCGACGATTTCATCCATACGCACCATGTAGCGGTTGAATGTATCTCCATGGTTGTAAGTGATTTCTTTGAAATCGACTTTATCGTATACCCCGTAAGGATGAATTTTACGGATATCGCATTTCCAGCCTGAGGCACGTCCCGAAGGACCGGTTACTCCATAGGAAATAGCATCTTCCAGAGAAAGAATACCGATGTCTTTCATCCGCTGCCGGGCGATAATATTACCGGTGAAAACACCATGATATTCTTTTAGCATAGGGGGCAGGTATCGGATGAAATCTTTGATCCTTGTGATCAGATTCGGATGGATGTCGGCCATGACTCCTCCGATGCAGTTGTAATTCTGAATCAAGCGGCCCCCACAGGTTTCTTCGAACATGTCCAGGATCTTTTCCCGGTCGCGGAATCCATAGAAGAAAGCGGTCAGGGCTCCCAGGTCCATACAGAAGGTGGACCAGAACAGAAGATGGGAAGCGATACGGGTCAGTTCGTCCATAATCGTCCGGATATATTTGGCCCGTTCCGGGATTTCCAGCCCCATAGCCTCTTCGATACACATACACAAGGCGTGACGGTTCATATGGGCCGAAAGGTAATCCAGCCGGTCGGTCAGTGCCAGAGTCTGGGGATAGGTGAGGGTTTCACACATTTTTTCGATACCCCGGTGGATATATCCACAGTTGACATCCACTTTTTTTACGATTTCTCCTTCCAGGGATACCCGGAAACGGAGCACTCCATGTGTGGCAGGGTGTTGGGGGCCGATGTTTACGACGTATTCGTCATCTTCGAAAATAACGTTTTCCCTTTCTTCGATCGTCCCTTCTTTTGTCAATTCCAGGGTAGGGGTTGCATCCGGGCTGCTTTCACTTTCCAGACGGATGGGGTTGATCTTTTCGTCCGCATCGTAATCTTTACGCAACGGATAACCGATCCAGTCGTTCCGCAGGAATAACCGGCGCATGTCGGGATGGTTGATAAACCGGATACCATAAAAATCGAATACTTCGCGTTCGTTGAGGTTGGCTGTAGCCCAAATGTCCGAGACACTCGGCAATTCGGGATTCTCCCGGTTTTCGGTTTCAACCCGTAAGGCCAGGTCGTGACCGTATTTGCTGGATCTCAGATGGTACATGACGCCCAGGGTTTCGCCCCAGTCCATACCGGTCATACATACCAGAAAATCAAACGAAGTATCCTCGTCATTATGCAAACGAAGGGCCAGATCATGAAAAGAGGTACGTGGAACGCTGACGAACCATATTCCATGTTTTTCTTCCAGGATAGCTTCCGGTACAATACTTAATATCTTCTCTTTCATAAATTGTTCGGATTACATTGGGGGGTAGCTTCGTCATTACTGTTCCTGGGGTCTTGCTGTTTGTTGGCTCCTCCGAGGAATTTCTCGACTTTGATTTTCCGTTGCAGCTGCATCATGCCGTAAAGCAGCGATTCAGGACGGGGAGGACAACCGGGAACATAGACATCTACCGGTAATATTTGATTTACACCTTTTACGACATGGTAGGATTTCTTGAACGGTCCGCCCGATATGGCACATCCCCCCATAGCGATGACATATTTGGGTTCGGCCATCTGATCGTACAACCGCCGTAATACCGGAGCCATTTTGTGAACGATAGTACCGGCAACGATGATTACATCCGCTTGCCGGGGACTGGCCCGGGTGACTTCAAACCCGAAACGGGCAAAATCATAACGTGCCGCACCCACTGCCATAAATTCAATACCACAGCAGCTGGTGGCAAAAGTAAGAGGCCATACCGAATTCGAACGCCCCCAGTTGATGAGATCGTCCAGGCATCCCACAATGATGTCGGTGCCGTTGGCCCTAAGTTGTTCGAGGTACTCATTGTCTTTAAAGTCCTCATATTTCATTGATTTTATCTTGGGTTGTTTCATCGTTTTTCCGTTATTTTTTGTTCTGACTTTCCCCTTCTCTTCCTCTCCAGCTTTTTGCTTTTAGCCTTTTACTTTTACCTTTTTTTACTTCCATTCCAGTGCCCCTTTTCTCCAGGCATAGGCTAATCCGAGGATCAGGATAACCATGAAAAACAAAATGTTGATCAATCCGTCGATACCTGCGTCCTGTACGGTGACGGCCCAGGGAAATAAAAATACCGCTTCTACATCGAACATCAGGAACAGGATCGCAAACAAATAATAACCGGCTTTGAACTGCATCCACGAACGGCCACGGGTTGGAATACCGCATTCATAAGCTTCTCCCTTTTGCCGGTTATAAGAACGGGGAGATACGATGCGGGCGACGCCAAGGGCAATCCCCACTAAAGCAATAGCCGTAAGAATTACGACAATTAATAAGGTCAAATTCATAACAGAATATGTTTAAAAAATACCTAAAATACTGAACTATCGGCGTCCGTTTCCAGACGATACTTCTTTATTTGAACGAATCGGCGATTTAAATAATAATTTTTTGTAGCGTATAGATGTAGTAGTCGGTGTGATCCGGCCCGGTGAAAACTGCTTGCCGGGGAATGAATTTATTCAAGGGATCTTCTGCCGGTGATTGTATTTTATTATGCCTGGACTGAATAAATAACCTGATGAAAACTTTTTTATCCAGCGTTTTGTGTGTGGTTTCTTCCGTGAGGTCACCTGCATTGAAATGCAGGAAAGATACGAGTGAGTCCAGCATATTATCCGCTTGATTAATAATCGTGATATTAGACTGGACAGGAAGACATACCTTGGGGGCATCGTTGGCTTTACAGGTCTCTGACAAACAGTTACCTGTTACGAATAATAATATGATCCATTTAATAATTTGCACACTCATTTTTTTGAACGTGCGAATATACGATTTAATTTTTAGGTTTGGGATACAATTTATATTAAAAAAAACTGAATTAATTCGGCAATATTCCTTTACCTTTGCCGGTGATTACTGAGTGGGAGGCCCATCTTCAATCCTCTGTTTAAATAAATCACTATGGATAAATTACTTTCTCCGATGCAGGATTTACAACAACAATCGGCCATGCTGCAAAAAGAATACGAATATGAAAAAGAGTTGTATCGTCAGCAGACCCGTGAGGCCGGTATTCCGAAGCGAATCCAGCAAGGAGTGTGTTGGTTTCCGGTGAAGCTTGGGGCCGATCGGTATAATTCACTCAACCAGCTGACAGTCGAAGTAACGCGTACAGAGACGGAAGAGACTGAACATAGCTTTGAATACGGACGTCCTGTTTGTTTTTTTAGGATTTCGGCTGACCGGCAGATCCGTTATTTCAACTTTTCTGCTGTGATCAGTTATGTACAGGATAATAAAATGGTAGTTGTACTTCCCGGACCGCAGGTATTGCCGGAATTAGTCGTTACGGGTGAGTTGGGGGTACAGTTGTATTTTGACGATACTTCGTATAAGACGATGTTCGCTGCCCTGCGTGAGGTGGCAGAGGCAAAGGGAAATCGTACGGCTCGTTTGCGGGAGGTATTGCTGGGTAAAGCACCTGCACTTCGGCGGGAGACCGGTCCGGTGCGTTTCCCCTGGCTGAATGCTTCGCAGGAGAAGGCTGTGAATCAGGTGTTGTGTGCAAAAGAGGTGGCTGTCGTACACGGACCTCCTGGAACCGGTAAGACGACGACATTGGTGGAGGCTGTTTATGAAACCCTTCACCGTGAAAATCAGGTGATGGTGTCTGCCCAGAGTAATACGGCGGTGGATTGGATTGCAGAAAAACTGGTCGATCGGGGTATCCCCGTGCTTCGTATCGGAAATCCTACCCGGGTAAACGATAAGATGCTCGCTTTTACTTACGAACGTCGTTTCGAGGCACATAGCGACTATCCGGAATTGTGGCAAATTAGAAAGACTATACGGGAGATGACCGGCCGTTTACGTAAAAGCGGGCGTGAAGACCGGGAGCGTTTGCATAATCAGCTGACTAAATTGCGGGTAAGGGCGACCGGCTTGGAGATACGTATTGATACGGAGTTGTTTACCGAAGCCAGGGTTATTGCCTGTACCTTGGTGGGTGCGGCTAGCCGGGTATTGGAGCGTAAACGCTTTTCTTCTTTGTTTATCGATGAGGCTGCCCAGGCGATCGAAGCGGCTTGTTGGATCGCGATCTCCCGGGCCGACCGGGTGATTCTGGCCGGCGATCATTGCCAGCTACCGCCGACGATCAAATGTATAGAGGCTGCCCGGGGAGGGCTCGGCCGTACTTTGCTGGAGAAGGTGGTGCTGCACAAACCGGAGACCGTGTCTTTGTTGAAAATCCAATACCGGATGCATGAAGATATTATGCGCTTCCCTTCCCGCTGGTTTTATCATGATGAGTTGGAAGCGGCACCGGAAGTGAAATACCGGGGTATCCTCGATTTCGATACGCCTGTCAGCTGGATCGATACTTCCGAACTGGATTTACAGGAAAAAGCAGTGGCAGAAGGAACCGGACGTCTGAATACCGGAGAAGCCGAATTGTTAGTCCGGGAACTGAAAAATTATATGGAACGGATCGGAATCCGGCGTATTTTGGAGGAGCATATTGATTTCGGGGTGATATCACCTTATCGGGCACAAGTCCACTATTTAAGGCATCTGTTGAAAAAAGAGCCGTTCTTTCGTCCTTGCCGTCGCCTGATCACCGTGCATACGGTTGATGGTTTTCAAGGGCAAGAGCGGGATGTGATTATGATCAGTCTGGTCAGGGCCAACGAAAAAGGGCAGATCGGTTTCTTGCGGGATCTGCGGCGTATGAATGTAGCCATTACCCGGGCCCGGATGAAATTACTGATTTTGGGCGAAGCGGTGACGTTGACCAGACATCCTTTTTACCGCGAGTTGTATGAATATATCGGTGGGCTCCGGTGAAATCAGAATAATTCTTGCCGGATATGTTCGATATCTGCTTCGTCGATGGTGTCGATGATGTTATCGAATATCATGTGAAAGCCGAAAATACCTTCAACCATTTCATCGATGGCATGTTGTTTGGGAACATGCTGAAAAACCATTCGGTACATGGCTGCTACGGCTCCTGTCCGGTCGCTGCCATGCCAGCAATGGAAGAGTAGGGGACCTTTCCGGTCGCGGATGATCTGCATGGCAGTGACCAGATCGTTCAGCCTGAGCAATGTGGCCCGGGTGGGGAGGTGATGCAGGATCAGCGAGGTGCCCTGTGCTTCTTTGGTGTCGGTGTGGTAGCAACGGAGATTCAGTATTTCCCGCATACCGAATTTTTCCAATTCCCGGAAGCAAGCTGCGGACGGCTGGTCCGAACGATATACCCCGTCTCCGATCCGGTAGAAGTTTTTCAACCGGCATTTATTACCCAGGGTGATTTTCTCTGTCTTCAGGTCCGGTAGGTGAATGGTGTATGGATACATGGTTGGTTTGGATTTCATTTGTTTTTTTATTGATCAGAATAAATCCGGTCACGATCAGGGCCAAAGCAATCGGATCGTGCCACGAAAATTTCTGTAGTCCCATCAGGATGGAAACAGCAGCACCGGTGACCGGCAGGACGTATTTATAAGCACTTTCTACGAAGGGGGTGATGTAGTTTAGGGCGTAAACACTCAAAAAATAGCCGATCACGGTGGCAACGAAAAGTATATAACAAATTTCGAGCCAGATGTGAAGGGGTGCCTGGGCGGAAAATAAAGGTGATCTGACCAGATCTGACAGCCCGAAAGGTAAGCTGATGATCATCGAAGATAAGCTCATCCATTTCATGACGGTGACCGAATCGAATTTTTGGGTATAAGGTTTGATCAGGATCAGAAAGAAGGAGTAGGAAACCGAAGAGCAGAAAACCAGGACATCGCCTCCGAACGAGTCTTTCACCAGGCTTCCGGTGTGGGGCATAATGGAGGCATAAAGGGCGCCTGCAATACCGAGTAGAATACCGAAGGCTTTGTATTTGGTAAATACGGTATGCAGAAAAATAACCGCCAGGGCAATGACGATGATCGGTTGGGTGGTGCGGATGACAAAAGTATCGATAGGCCCGGTCAGTGAAAGTCCATTGATATAAAACAATAAGTTACCTCCTAAGCCGAGTATACCGCCCAGTATCATCATCCCGATTTCTTTTTTTGGGGGGTGCGGACGATCGGAAGAAGTCGGGAAATAAAGGCCGATTAGCCAGAAAACCAGGGCGCTGGCAGAGCAACGGAGTAACACCAACCCGTTGGGACCGATCCATTCGGGAATGATGACTTTCATAAAATTGGTGTTGAAACTATAAATGAAAGTGGTGGCCAGAATCATCAGATGACCGATATAAGCTTTGGATTTGGGCATATGTTCTTTTTAAGTTACTCAGCGATTCGGTAACTTTTTAAACGTTGGAAATTTTACTTTGTTACAGAACGTTTAATAAGCAATATACGATTTTATAAATAATAAAAATAAAACATATGAAGACAGTGATTGATAGGGCGAATACACGGGGACATGCTGATTACGGCTGGCTGAATACCTGGCATACTTTTAGTTTTGCAGACTATTATAACCCACAGCGGATTCATTTCGGGGCTTTACGGGTGCTGAACGACGATACCGTTACCCCCGGAATGGGGTTCGATACCCATCCCCACAAAAATATGGAAGTGATCTCGATTCCTTTGAAAGGTTACCTGAGGCATGGAGATAGTCTGGAGCACAGTGAGGTGATTAGTCCCGGGGATATTCAGGTGATGAGTACAGGTAGCGGGATTTATCATAGTGAATTCAACGATAGTAAAACTGAAAATCTGGAGTTTTTACAGATTTGGATTATTCCTCGTGTAAATAATACTGAGCCGGTCTATAAAAGCTATGATATCCGCCAGGTAGACATGAAAAATCGTTTTGGCTATATAGTGGCTCCTGATGGCACTGCTCCTGGCGGTATTTTACAGGATGCCTGGTTTGCATTGGGAAAGTTAGAGAAAGGTAAAAAGATCGGGTATCATCTGCACCAGAAGAATACAGGCGTTTATTGTTTTGTCATCGAAGGTGAAATCTGTATCGAAGGTACTGATTTGTCGCGACGTGATGGTATGGGTATCACGGAGACAGACCATTTTCAGGTGGAGGCACGGAGTGAGGCTTATGTGTTGTTGATAGAAGTGGCTATGATTTAGCGTTCATCGAAGACTAAAGTTTGTAAAAATGATTTTCTTGTAAAGAAAAAACTTTATTTTTGAATGAAGAAAATGGAAAACAGGAAAATCATACACATCGATATGGATGCATTTTATGCTTCTGTCGAGCAGCGTGATCATCCCGAATACCGGGGAAAACCTTTGGCCGTAGGACGCCCGGAGGAGCGGGGTGTGGTGGCTGCTGCCAGTTATGAAGCCCGTAAGTTCGGTATTCGTTCGGCAATGTCTTCTATGCAAGCTCTTAAATTGTGTCCTGATTTAATTTTTGTACGAGGACGTATGGAACATTATAAAGCCGTGTCGGAAGAGATCCATCGGATCTTTCATGAATACACGGACCTGATAGAACCTTTAGCTTTGGACGAAGCTTTTTTGGATGTCACCGAAAATAAAAAGAATATTCCTTTAGCCGTAGACATTGCCCGGGCTATTAAAAAAGAGATTCGCGAGAAATTGGGGTTGGTGGCTTCGGCCGGAGTCTCTTATAATAAATTCCTGGCGAAGATTGCTTCGGATTATCGCAAACCGGACGGTCTTTTTGTTATCCATCCCCGTAAAGCAGCTGCTTTTATCGCTCGTTTGCCTATCGAAGTATTTTGGGGGATCGGTAAAGTGACTGCCCATAAAATGCATGCACTGGGGATACATAACGGAGCACAACTCCGCAATTGTTCGTTGGAATTTCTTAACCGGAATTTTGGGAAGGCCGGCCAGTTGTATTACGATTTCTCGCATGGGGTAGATCTTCGTCCTGTGGAGGTGGTCCGGATACGTAAATCGGTTGGGTGTGAGAATACTTTCGAAAAAGATCTGACAACCCATACTGCACTGATTATTGAGCTGTGGCATGTGGCCGATGAATTGATCCGGCGTTTAAGGAAAGCCGGATTCAAAGGACATACGTTGACGCTGAAAATCAAATTCCACGATTTTACACAGAAGACCCGTAGCATCAGTGTAGGACACGAATTGTATACGATGAAAGAAATTCTGCCTTTAGCCAAGCAGTTGTTAGCCGGTTTGCAGCTGACTCATTACCGTATCCGGTTGATGGGACTTACCGTATCTAATCCGGTTTCTTCTCCCGATGATCCGGAACAAGGGATTCCGACCCAGTTGGAAATTAATTTTTAACCGGTAGCAGTAAGGTAACCGATTTACGCATTTTCAATGCGGATGGGAGAATCGTCCGGCCGGTCTGGGACCGGAGTCTTGTGGATCTGCATCGGAAATGCGTTGGTCAGAAGGGGAAAAGGCCGCTTACACTTTGTAGCTATAAGTCAGTCCTTTGTTGGGAGCAGCATATAAGTTAGTGATTTCAAAATTGATATCGCCTCCCTGGATATTGTTTTCTAAACGGATTTCGATACGATGGCGGCACTGAGGTTGGATGGTATATTCCCTGAAATAAACGAGACCGGGATTATGCCGGGTCTTTTTGAGATGGAAGGTCAGATCGGAATTGTTTTTCAGGGTAATAACGATGCTTTTTTCATTTCGTTTTATATCCTCGATGTCGATCGATTTTTCGAATAACTCTTTCAGCCATTGTTCTTCGGCGATAACTTTCTCATCCATATATACTGCAGTCCTGCGATGTAATAAAGCTTCACGGATTCCTTCAGCCGAACGTTCCCGGACAAATACGAAGGTCATCGTACGGTGTTGGCCCCGTGCAAAATCGATATCTGTCTGGATGGGTTGATGGATATCCGATGTGCCGATCATGGTCAGTTTCTTTTCCATACACCAGCGTTGTGCTTCCGGGGAGTATTTTTTTCCATTAGCGACTTCTATACCCTGCATATATCCTTCTTCATACAGACGGGTATGTTCATTCCACCAGAGGGTCGTATCGGGTTGTTGACGGTCCCAACCCGGATGATTCCAGAAAATGAATGCATTTTGCCGGCGTGCTGCTTTGAACGAGTCCATATATTCCTTTTGTTCCAGGGCGTCGCAGTCGCTTAGAAAAATGGCATTGAAATGTCCGGGAGCCATCGGGCGGGTAATTTCGCTTCCTCTGATTAAAATTACCTGGTTATTCCGGGCTGTTTTCTCTGCAATTTCATAGGATCGGTTGTGCGAAGCAATAATATCCTGGCGATGGGGACGGTACTCCAGGTGTTCGGTCAGGGCGATCGCATCCAACCCCTCCCGGTAAGCTTCGTCGACACGTACCGTCGGCCAGACCAAACCATCGGAAAATACTGTATGTATATGGAAATCACATTTCAATGTCCGGTATCCTTCCGGATCGGGAACACGAATTTCATTTCTGACTTGAGCTTTACCCCAAAAAGCAAAACAGAGAATTAACACACCGATAATACTACTTTTTTTCATAATAGAGTTATTTAATCATTTATCCGGTTTCAAAAGTAAATCCTGGAAATGACAGAGTGGTTGCCAAAAAGTGAAGAAAATAATAAGTAAGGCAGTTATATACATATTTACACTTATAAGCGTACAGTTAGGATAAACATGTATATAAACACCATAAGTAAATATTAGCTTGGTGGTCAATGATATGGGAGAATAAGTAGAGTTTTCACAGATTATTCATTGTATTTTTGTGTTTAAAATTTTGCAGCGAATAGAAAATGTCCTATATTTGTACCCGCAAAACAAAAGAGAGTTCTTTAAAACAAGGGCAGTTACCAGAGTGGCCAAATGGGGCTGACTGTAACTCAGCTGGCGTAGCCTTCGGTGGTTCGAATCCATCACTGCCCACAGATTTTAAATTGCGACTGTTTCTGACAGTCGTCGATTAGAAAAAGCTTTTATCGTCAGAAATTTGATTTTGTAAGGTAAAAACTTTTTTAATCAGTAAGAAAGACAATGTCTTTTTTAATTTAAAATTTGTTTATGTCTCTCCCTTCGGATCGGCAAGCATAGCGAGTCCATCCAGTGTGTGAGGGAAATATTTTGCGGAAATAGCTCAGTCGATAGAGCACTAGCCTTCCAAGCTGGGGGTCGCGGGTTTGAGTCCCGTTTTCCGCTCTCTGAATGAGGTAGCTACGAAAGTAGCTACCTTTTTTATTTTGTGGTTTTTCGTGGTTTGGGGCTGTCAACGTCAACCGAGACATCAACCATTTTTTTTAGTATGAAAGCCTCTATTTCAGTTATTTGCTATAAATACAAGACACTATCAAACGGTGAAAGTCCATTAATGTTACGAATTCACAAAGACGGCAAAAGAAAACTGGTAAGCATCGGTTTATCCATTCATCCCCAACTTTGGGACTTTACCAAGAATGAACCTAAACCGAAATGTCTCAATAAAGACCTGATAAATAAAATCATTCTTGACAAGAAAGCCGAATACCAAAAAGAAATACTTGAACTTAATGCGGAGCAAAAGACTATACGGCATCGTCATTGGTTGAAAATAAAAAAGCGAAGTATGAACCTAAAACCGTTATCGATTTCTATAAGGAACTGATCCAAAACTTCAAAGATGCAGGAAAAACAGGAAATAAATCTATTTATACTAACTCATTAAACTCACTCAAAGCCTTTACGCACAATAAACTAAACATCTTATTCAGTGATATTGATGTTGATTGGCTGAAACGATATGAAAAATGGCAACGAAGTAACAAGAACAAAGAGACTACTATCAGTTTACAGTTCCGAACCTTGCGAAGTGCATATAATAAAGCAATAGAAGCCAAAGCAACATCCGCCAAATCTTATCCATTTAAAGACTTTAACATCAACAGATTCAATACGAAGACAAGGAAACGTTCCCTATCTAAAGAAGAAATCATGAGAATAATCACAACGGAAACAGTCAACGCAACCTATATACGTCAGCTAGCCCGTGACATTTTCAAGTTTTCCTATTTATGTGCAGGCATCCCATTTGTAGATATTGCCAATCTGACAATGGAGAATATCAACCGACAAAGTCTTTCCTATGTTCGACAGAAAACCCATGGTGAAGTGAAAGGAATAATCGGAAAAGAAGCAAAGGAAATCATTGATAAATATGCCTACCACCGGAAAAAAGCAACTTATTTATTCCCGATCTTTGATGCAAGGGTTCATAAAACACCCCAACGAAAAGCCAACCGGATTCATAAGGTCTGTGCGCAAATTAATCGGGAGTTAAAAGAATTGGCACAGGAATTGGAGATCAGCGACAATCTGACAACCTACCAAAGTCGTCACACCTTCGGTACCTTAATGGTTTCTGCTGGAGTTCCTATGGAAAGCATATCAAAGATGATGGGACATACAAATATCAGAACTACACAAGGGTATACAAAAGTTACAGATGACAAGATTTCGGAGGATATGGATAAACGAATGGAGAAAAGATATTAAGTTGAATATATTGTTGATTTATTTGTGCTATAACAACAGATTCGCTACATTAGCTTACTG
>OKXB01001015.1_pt1 | contig 30557 bp, 23 predicted proteins | sample 1601731 | NCBI WGS metagenome assembly OKXB01 (sample SAMN04414077, study PRJEB24778) | human gut metagenome | material: faecal | host: Homo sapiens
CCGCCGGCGCGAGCGCTGCGGCGAGATTGCGCCGCCTAAACGAAGCGGCGGAAATTTTAATTCTCGAACGCGGCAAATATGTATCATACGCAAATTGCGGGCTACCTTACCATATTGGCGGCGTCATTGCCGACAGAGACGACTTGATTGTAACTCGCCCGGAAAAATTTTCGTCATGGTTCAACATTGAGGTTCGAGTTTCATCGGAGGTCTTGTCAATCGACAGGGCAAACAGGCGTGTTCTCGTAAGGAACGGCGAAGGCGAATACTTTGAGCCGTACGACAAGCTTATAATAGCTACCGGCGCGAGCGCCTTCACCCAAAAGACGGAGGGCGACGACAATCCCAATGTCCGCCATCTTTGGACAATGTCTGATATGGATAATATAATTTCAGCCCTATCGGGCGCAGGGCCAAATCCTAAAGTCACCATCGTGGGCGGAGGTTTTATAGGCTTGGAGACGGCGGAAAATTTGAGGCACAAAGGTGTGGAAGTCACTCTAATACAGCGCAGCCGCCATGTCCTTCCCGTATTCGACGAAGAAATGGCCCGCCCGCTCGCTGACGAGCTGAGAGCAATGGGAGTAAATTTGATTCTCGGGCGCACTGTTGAAAAATACGAAAATGCAGAGGGCGGGGTTGTCGCGGTGCTGAGCGGCGGCGAGCGCGTTTTTTCAAACATTGTAATCTCGTCCACCGGCGTGAAGCCAAATTCAGAGCTCGCCGTGGAATCCGGAATAGAATGTTCAAAAAGCGGCTTCATAAAAGTCGACGGGCATATGAGAACTTCCGACGAAAATATTTATGCGGCGGGAGATGTTGTAGAAATTGCGGAGCCGATATTCAATTCAAGGACACATATCCCCCTTGCAGGGCCCGCCAACAAACAAGGCAGAATTGCCGCCGACAACATAGCGGGAATCGAAAGCGTTTACAAAGGAACTTACGGGGCGTCCGTAGTGAAACTCGGCAAGTATGCCGCAGCGAGCGTCGGAATGACCGAAAAACGCCTTAAAGCGGACGGGAAAAACTACCGCAAGATTTATATACATCCGTCGTCGTCTGCCTCCTATTATCCCGGAGCCTCGCGAATGGACATAAAGCTGATTTTTGGCGGCGACGGAACAATTTATGGCGCGCAGATTATCGGAGAAAAAGGGGTCGACAAGCGCATAGACGCGATAGCGCAGGCAATGTATGCGGGATTTAAGGCGGACGCTCTCGGGGAGCTCGAATTGGCTTATGCGCCCCCGTTCAGCTCGGCGAAAGATCCTGTAAACTATGCTGGTTTTGTGGCTTCCAACGTTCTTACCGGGAAGTCAACCCCAGTGTATGCTGAAAATATTCCGGACGGGGCGATAGTCCTCGATGTCCGCGAGCCTTCGGAAGTCGCCAACGGCAAAATTCCCAATTCCATAAATATTCCGCTCGGGCAGTTGAGGGGAAGGCTGTCGGAGATTGACAAGAGCCGTCTGGTGGTGGCCTCCTGTCAAGTCGGGTTGAGGGGGTATCTCGCGGAGCGCATTTTAAAGCAAAACGGCTTTAACGCTGCCAATCTTTCCGGCGGATATCTTACTTGGAAAGCTGTAAATTCAAAATAAACCAAACATGGACGATATGTACAAAAACCAAATAGACTACGCTGAAATACCGGCGGACGCCGTTATTCTCGACGTTAGGAACGGAAGCGAGCACACCGAGGTTGCGCTGAGGCGCAAACATTATTTTGTGGAACTTCCGCAGTTTGATGCAAAAAGCTTCATAAAAGATTACGGGCTAAGCGGAGAGAAAGTATGCGTTCTTTGCAAAAGCGGATTCCGCGCGAGCAAAGCCGCCAGAATGCTTGAAGAAGCCGGATATCCGAATGTCGCAATAATAAAGGGCGGGATTTCATCGCTTATTGGAAAAAGCGGATTGTTGTATGAAAAAACGGTGATGTCGATGGAAAGGCAAGTCCGCATAGTGGCAGGGGCTCTCGTCTTGTTGGGGAGCGTTTTGGCGATGTCCATAAATGTATGGTTTGCGCTTTTGCCGGCGTTTGTCGGGTGCGGATTAATTTACGCGGGAATTTCAAACACTTGCGCGATGGCGTCACTGTTGGGAAAGCTTCCGTGGAATAAGTAGCGCCTTCTTTACATACCCACATAACAAGCAATAACGCCCTGAAATAAATTCGGGCGTTTTTTGCTTATAAAATTTTCAACTTCAGGCGAAGCAATTTTACGGCAAAATTTATTAGAGTTTTATTGGGGCGATAAAAGGCTTTACTGTTTGTTATTTTTTTTATAAAAATTATATATGAATAAGATAATAACATTCATTGTAACGGTATTATTGTCACTTTGTACATTTGCGCAGACATATGATATAAAAATATATCTATGTAAATCCGGAGAATCCGATTTTTTGAAAGCTTTAAAGGCTCCTTCTAAAGACATTGCGGACAAGTTTGGAAAAGTTGTTTGTTATTTTAAAATAAGCGGCAATCAAGATGTCAGTATTAACGAAATTCATAAATTTGAAAAATCAAAGAATGTAGAAGACAGTATCGCGGCGGAGGAGGTTGAAAATATATTCAAAAATAAATTTCAAGACGGATTAAAGTTATCCGCGTATTGCCGGGAAATAGAAAAGGGAAGTAAAATTGCGCTAATGCTTGACTTATATTACGGCGCATTAGAGGGGCTTTTGGAGCTCGATAGCAAAAAAATTTATCCGATGACAATAATATCAAGGCATTACGGAATAACTTTTCTGAACATGGATACGCCCATTGTCCTAAACTCATATTTTAGCAGTTCCGAAAATGGAGAGCTCCTGTTCAATTATTTCCTCGTTTTGGCCTCAAAAGCTTCCAAATAATTTCCGCATTCTTTTTAGCTGCTTTTGCAATACCTTTAACTACTTACAAATCTAATAAAATTTTTTCAGATATTGCAAGATGGAGCTTTTTAATAGCTGCGCGCTGCCCGCCTTTAAACAGCGCGCTCAATTTATGTAATATAAAATTTGCGCATTGTAAAATTAGCGTGCGCAGATTTTGCTTCCTAAAATTAGCGTGCGCAGATTTTGCTTCCGATAAAAATATGTGCGATTGCCGAATTAGCCGGCGTTCAATTTGCGGATTTTCCTCTGTTTTTTAGCATGCCGCGCAGCTTCGACACCGCTAGGAGCGCGCCAGCCAATATGGAAGCCGCAAAGGCTGATTGCGCGGGCTCCGGCACTTGCGCCAAATTCCATGACAAAGCAAAAGTTTCGCTTTCAGTGTCGCCGTAGGCCATATCTGCAAAATACACTTCCAACGCGTAGCTTCCGCTTTTATCTAAATTAAGGAATAAATGCTCTACGTTGTTGTAGTCGGATACAGATTGGGCAATAAGCTCGTATTCGCCGTCTGTCCCGGCTGCCCAAAGCCGCAAGTCGAGATTTGCGAAGTGAGAAGCGTCCGCGTCGATGGAAGATATGTTCCCGTCGCCGTCGTATTCCACTCCGTCCACAGACGAGCCTACAAACCAGCATAAAGTCGCATTCAATACATTGTTCTCTCCGGCCGCATCAAAATAATAAAATGCCGATTCAGACTTTGCAACTTCACCGAGAAACGATGTCTTTCCGAAATTATCGTATTCGGCGAGAGCTTGTTTGGCGTTGAGAATTCCCGCTCCTGAATGTAGATCAAGCGATTGAGATGTTGAAAAAACCCCGTTATAGACCTTGCCGTTCGCGCTTACGGAATCGACGTAGCCCCCTCCATTATCCCAAGATTCAGGTTTGGAGGCCGAGTTTAATAGAATTGATTTTATAAGGCGCGCATCGCGGCTTTCCGCATCCATGCCGCGGCTTTTAGAATAGGAAACCATCAATGTTGCTGCGGACGAAACTATGGGAGCTGCAAGGCTCGTTCCCCTCTCGTTTCCGAGGGTCTCGTTGGCCTTGACAGTGTACACAGTTCCGGGAGCTGCAATATCGACAGCGCTTACGACGCCTTTTACTATTTCCCCGCTTATGGGATTGTAAAAGTCGTTTGGGCCGTACGAGCTTGTTGGGGCTACGGTTTTAAAGTATGTGGCGTCGTCGAGAGCTGCGACACTTATTACGTTCATATTTTTGTAGGGCGAATTTACATATCCCGCGCCTTCGTCGCCGTCGTTTGAGGCCGCTGCCACAAATATTGTAGAGGGATTTTTTCTAGCCAAAGAATCAAGCACTGCTCCCGCGAGATGCCCCCGTTCGCCTGAATCCTTCCATGAAGAAGATATTACTTCTGTGCCGTTTAAAAAAAACTTTTCGTAGGTGGATATTATGATTTTGTCTGCAGAGGAAAAAATTGTGTTTTCTCCAGCCTGGACAGCGGTGAAGTTAGCTTTATGCGCAAGGCCTGTGGATACGTTTTGGTCTGGGTATGAGGCGTTGTAGCCGGCCATTACGGAGAGAGTCTGGTTTTGGTGGACGCCTATGCGTTCGCTTGTATATTCGCTCGGGTAGTATGTTGAATAGCTGGTGTCTTTAAGAAATAGCATGTACATTTCGCTATCCGTATCCGGTACATTTAGCTCGATATTTGCAACATTGACATTTTGGCCGTAAATACCGCGCTCATAAAATGCGTTTGTACCCGTAAAATCGGAGAGATCGAGAAATGAAGAATCCGGCATTTCGCAGACGGCTCCCCATGCGCGTATGCAGGAAATGCACAAGCTAATATAAAAAAATTTTTTCATATACTTTTTTTATTTTTCGTCAAAATTAGGTGCGTAAATAAATGTGGAATGTAAAAATCATGATTTTTAATATGGCAAGCATTTATTCTCTAATTACAAAGAAATTGAAACCTTATAACGTCGCGATAAGTCAGGTATATTCATAATTCTGGAACTATCCTGAAAAAATTAAAGATTTTCTATTATTTTACCGCGGCTTCTTTTAATTATGTTTATATTTGAGTAAAGTAGTTTCAATCAAAGAAAATAGTTAAATAAGAATAGTTGGTGTGATATTGAAGCTAATTTTACTCAGGTATTTTTTTACATAAATGCTATTTTTAAGCATTCTTTTTTTTTAGATTTTTGATAAAAAAGGCGAATTGAACTGAACAAAGCAACTTTTTTCAGAATGCTTCCATTTTCGGAAGATAAGAACCCATTTTAATTTGTTATAGGAATACGTTAGATATAAGCCAAAGATGCAATAGCAAAATAATTTGCCGCGCACTACCTATTCCGAATCTATAATATTTCTATTATTATAGAATTTTATTATAGGTTTTGAAATTTAAAAAACTAGAAGCAGTTTTGTGCAAAAAAAAGATAGTATCGTATCTTTACAGAATTGTGCAACGTCTATATACTTATACATAAAATTTGGAATTAAAAAAGGTTTTGCTGTATGAATATGAATGGTAAAGTTGCAATTGTTACGGGCGCGGCTCGGGGAATAGGATTGGCATGCGCAGAAGCTTTTGCAAGATCGGGTGCAATAACAATACTTTCCGATATAAATAAGCCCGACGAACAGGCACAAAAGCTTGCCGACTTGGGGTTTCCCGCCGAGGCTATGCAGTGCGACGTTTCGAGCACATCGTCTGTGAAGGAGTTAATAACCAAAGTTTCAGAAAAGCACGGGCACATTGACGCAGCGGTAAACAACGCTGGAATCCAAACGCCTCAAACTCCTATGGCGGAAGAATTGATACGCCGTAATCCGCAAATTGAAAGCGAACTTATAAGGGATATTCCCGCTGGAAGGCTTGGCAGTCCGGAAGAAATTGCCGATGCTGTACTTTGGCTTTGCAGCCCGCAAGCAAGTTTTATGGCGGGACACGCCCTGCTCGTGGACGGAGGATTTACAATCCACTAATTCCCGCATTTAAAAAATATGAAAAAGTTTGATATAAATAGGCGTAAATTTTTAAAGTCAGCGATGCTTGCCGGGGTTGGAGGCATATCAGCTCCAAAAGTTTTTCCCATGGAAAATGGCGTTGGAAAAATGTCAGTTGATGATGGATTAGCTGCAAAAATTTCCAAATGCCGGACTCTCGGCAGCGGAAAATCTGCAATGAAAGTTTCAGCAATCGGGTTTGGATGCATGGGAATGACATACAACAGAAGTTCGCATCCAGGTAAACAGGAGTGCATAAAACTTATACGCAATGCGGTTGAGCGAGGCGTTTCACTGTTTGATACTGCAATTATATACGGACCTTTTAATAATGAGGAGCTTGTCGGAGAGGCGCTTGAACCTTTCAGGGGGAATGTTTTAGCGTCGACAAAATTTGGGCACGAAATTGTAAATGGTAAAGGTACTGGAAGGCAAGACAGCCGTCCGGAAACAATAAAGCGTTATTGCGACGATTCGCTCAGGCGCTTGCGTACAGACTGTATAGAACTTTTCTACCAACACCGCTTTGATCCAACAGTGCCGATTGAGGACGTGGCGGGTACAATAGGAGAACTGATTAAGGCTGGAAAGGTAAGGCGCTGGGGGCTTTGCGAGGTAGGGGTCGATATAATTAGAAAAGCCCATGCGGTGCAGCCGCTCACCGCTGTTCAGAGCGAGTATCATATTATGTGGAGAGCAGTAGAGAGCAATGGCGTACTTAATTTATGTGAAGAGCTCGGCATAGGTTTTGTACCGTACAGCCCATTGAATAGGGGTTTTCTTGGCGGAAATATAAACGAATATACGGTATTTGATAAAAATAATGATAACCGACAGAGTCTGCCAAGATTTACACATAAGGCGATCCGTTCAAATCTACGGATTGTGGAAATATTAAATAAATTTGGGAGGGAGCGCGGCATGACATCGTCTCAAATCTCGTTAGCGTGGCTTTTATCTCGCTCACCGGTAATACTCCCAATACCTGGTACTACAAAAATATCCCACCTTGAAGAAAACTTGCGTTCTCTTGAATTTAGCATTTCAATAAAAGACTGGAAAATGTTAGAAAGTGAAATTTCGAAAATACCAGTAGTAGGGGATCGTTATAATGCCGAACAACAAAGACAAATAAGAGGGTAGAGGTTTAATTCGATATTTATTATAATAGCAAATAGAGCATGGAACTATTAAGAATACTAAAAGAAAAAATGCTCCTAAAAATGCCAAAATCCGGTGATTATCCACTGGGATTTGGCGGATGCGGAATTCATCGCAGAGACGAGCCCAATGTTGCCGAAAACTGTTTTTATCGCCCCCTCGCCACGCTCGTAGTCAATGGAAGAAAGTATTCTACTGTCGGCGGTACAAAATTTTTTCTTAAGGATGGAGATGTGCTCATATCGGTTGTCGATATGCCTGCGCAAAACTATGTGGTTGAGGCTAACAGTAAGAATCCGTTTCTTTCCATAGATTTGGATCTGGATAAACATATAATTCTTCAAATATTATCTGAAAATCCATCCCTTGTTTCATATGCCGATAAAGATGTGACAGGAGTCGGGGCTTACAAGGCAGACGAAGATTTATTAGATCTATTTTTAAGAATTTACAAATTATCGGAAACGCCAGACAAAGTGGTATATTTATCGTCGCTATTGTTGAAGGAAATGCATTTACGGTTAATATTATCTCCGTTAGGCAGGTACATTTGTAGGATAAACGCCCCCGGTGGAAACAATTTTTCAAAGGCTATAAATTATATTAGAAACAATTACAAGAAAATCATAGAAATTGGAGAGCTGGCAAAAATAGCAAGCTTATCACAGTCCGCATTTCACAGAAATTTTAAAAGAATTACAGGTATGAGCCCTCTACAATATCAAAAATACCTACGTTTCTACGAGGCTCAAAGGCTCATGTCTATCGGAAATGAGACTGTGGAAAATATCGCGTTTGAAGTGGGATATGGAAGCACCAGCCAATTTTTCCGAGAATACAAAAAAGCATTTGGCGATCCTCCTAAAAAAAGTATCGCGAAAAATTTTTAAAGTATTTCTATAGTTTATTATTTTTCTAAGAAACAGCCTGTACATTTTTTAGATGTATTAGCGTTTTTATAGCATACCTTTTATTTTACACAAAGCTTTTGTTTTCGATTTAATATATGGATCCAACAGCCCATGAGATTTAATTTTTTATACTTCGTTGGATATGTCAAAAAACATTCGCATAAAGGGGAGGGGGCGCCGAATTTATCTGATGCTTTTGATGAGTTGATATATTTTTTAGCTACTACCTGGTTAGTTTTTTAGCAGGGGGGGAGACGATTATAAGATAGTCAAAAAAAAACATTTAAGAAGCCTTCCGACGATAAACGTTTATATAGGCCAAAAACGTTGATTCTTTGCGATTTGATACCTTCCTAATGCAGATTTATAAAGGATTTTTTCTTCTTATTCCCATTTCTAAAAGGCGTAATTCTTCGTAATATTTAGATGTAGTCATATTCCATTAATACTATTGGTAAGGGTGCTTAAAATATATATAAATGTATTTCTCTTATCCTAATAATATAAAGAAATTTCTTGACTTTTGATGAGCAAATTTAAGAAAAATTAAGAATAGGAACGAGAATATCAATATCTTTTTTATCATTTTTAATTGGCATATCTGCATTGCGCGCTGAAGTAAGGGAGGATCATAAAATATATGTACAAGAAGGCGATAATGTCACATATACTATAGATTCTTCCAAAGACGAATTTTGGAAAGTTGCAAATTCTCACAGCTATAAAGCTCCCAATGGAACGGCAACTATAAATGTCGTGGATTCGCTATATACGGCGCATACAGGTTCTATCTATGGGCATACGGGTTGCAGCAACTTAGACGGCGTCATAAATATTGGGTTTGAGACATCTCTGAGTGTATCAAATACTAAGTTTATAAATAACAACATTGATTACAATGGGCTTGGCAGCGGCGCTTTTATAAATGGAAGAACCAACAATGAACAAAAATCTGTTGCCTACATTAACAACTCGCTAATAAGCGAAAATACATTGTCCAACTTTGTGAATGTCGGATTTATAAACAATTATAAAACAACTATTGATTCTACTGAGTTTTCAAAGAATGAACTATCAACTGGCGGTTCAGTATACGGTTCAATTGCATCGAGCAACTATCTCAACATTCTAAACAGTACTTTTTCTAATAACAAAATCATTTCCAATGCAAATGAATCGAACTTCTTTAATTATGGTTTAGTTTTAGGGGAACAGGAATTGAATATAGAAAGTTCCACGTTCATAAATAATAAATTTATAAACAGCTATGGAGTGCAGGGCGGTATTGCAGTGGCGTCTAACGGAACGTCGGCAGGGTTTTCCGCAAGCAATTCAAAGTTTATAGGCAATTCATCAGAGGGCATGTCCTATTGCGCCAGAGGCGGCGTTTTTTATGCAAATGGGCGCAATATTGATTCCACAAACAATGTTTATGACGGCAATTCCGTCATGAGCGATAGCAAGGCTCATGGCGGCGCTATTAACGCCCGCGGCAATGCAGTCGTCACTTCAACAAATGATACTTTTAAAGATAACTCGGCTGTAAAATTCGGGCTTGGAGGCGCTTTATATGTAGAAAATGCGACAATAAACATCAATTCTACAGAAGACATCAGCAATATAGGAAATTTCGCAACAAATTCATCCAATGTAAAAGACGATTCGCTTGGCGGTTTTGCTTATGTTGGAGAGTCGGGGAATCTCAACTTCAACGTATCAAGCAATGCAAAAATTACAATAGGCAACGGAATCAATGGATATGATTCCATCGCAAGTGCAGGTTTGGGGAATTCAACAATCACTAAAATCGGATCAGGCGAGATTGTTGTAAATTCATCTATGGAATATTTTACCGATACGCTCAATGTCAATGGTGGAACAATGACCGTAAAAAACAAGTTGGGAGCCTCAGTCATAAATGTTGAAAGCGGTACGACACTCGGTCTTGCTATAGACGGAAACAATACTCTTTCAAACTCCAGCCTCACACTCAAAAACAACGGCACAATTGCGCTTTTTGCAAAAGCGGGTTTGGGTACGGGAGACTACAATGTCTCGGCGGCAAATATAACAACCTATGGCAACACAAAGCTTTATGGCGGTACGCTTTCGGGAAACGTATTTAAAGTTTCGGAAGGTAAATCGATGGATATAGACTCAGCCGGCGAGCCTGTGAGCGTGGCTGATAATGGCAGGGTAATTCTGGCAAAAGATGGAGCTAATACTATAGAAATGGCATTTAATTCTGATTCCGCTACTGTAAATGCGGTTAATACAACTACAGATACTCTTACAGGACAGTTAGGGTCGGATTTTTATAAAGTTGCGGCATACTCGTTTGATGTTACTATGGCCGATACTGACAGTGTTGTTTTTAGTTTCTATATAGGCGATTCTACATTGAGCGACTTGGACTTTACTATATGGCATAAAGCTGCTGGAGAAGGCGAATGGAGCGAAGCGGACGATGTAAGTGGGATCTCTTACGATGGTGAATACCTGTCGTTTGTTGTTTCACATTTTTCCGATTACGGATATACTGCAGTCCCAGAGCCGTCGATTTATGCGGCAATAATAGGCGCAATATCTCTTTGCTTTGCTTTTAGCCGAAGGAGAAAATAGGGAATTTTTTTCTTTTTTATGGGAGAACGGTCCGCGTAAATAGCGGGCCGTTTTTTTTGTGGGAAATCCTTATGAAATATATTGTAAAGGATAGAAGGGAAGGGGGAGAATTAGTGTTCCTAAATATTTATTTTTTGTATTTAATTGAAAGCTGGAAGCGCAATATTTTAATCGGTCAAATTTGGCGGCATTTTGAGCCCGCTAAAGCGGCGTATTAAAAACTGGGCTTAAATAAATAGACGCTTTCTTTATAAAAGAAAAGCCTCTACGCCAACTCCATGCAACGGGCAAAGTTTGTGATTAGCCTCGAACTTGAAACTGCAAACGGTTTGCCGACAGTTTGCATGGCATTCAGAAGTTCAACTGGGGCCTTAAAAATGCGGCAAAAAGCTCGCGAGCAATTTTTATGCGCGTAGGCGCTTAATTGAAATTTTGCTTAGAGAACTCAATCTTTTCCTCGATTGTAGCGTGTGCATTATCCGGCAAGGACTCTATCAATCGCAGCCGTTTTAAGAGACCGCACCCGTTGGCTATTTGTATCGCAAGGCCAGGTCTGGCGTTTAATTCTAAGAGCAGCGGCCCGCGTTTGCTGTCGGTTGATATATCGGCTCCAAAATATCCCAACGGAGTCATTGTTGCGCATAGTGCCGCGAGCCGCAAGTGCTCCTCCCAAAACGGGATTCTCAATTCCGAAAGATTTGCGTTTGTATCCGGGTGGACTTCAATTCTCTTATTATTTTGCGTTGCAAACAACGGAAGCCCGGTTCTTATGCTAATACCAACTCCTATCGCCCCTTGATGCAAATTAGCTCGCCCGTCGGAAAGTTTTGTGGCAAGCCGTATCATCGACATGACCGGATAGCCCTTAAATACTATTAAGCGGACGTCCGGAACGCCCTGGTAGCTAAAACGGCTATATACGTCGGAAAAATCTATGCATCTTTCAAATAAAGCGTAGTCTGGATTGCCGCCCAAACTGTAAAGCCCGCTCAAAATGTTTGATATGTGTTCGTATATAAAATTGAAGTCGCAGCTAGTGCCGTTTGGCTTATAAAATGTTTTGCCGTCGTGCCGTGTTATTACGAGTATTCCCCGGCCGCCGCTTCCGTGCCCCGGTTTTATGACAAAATCGGGAACGTCTTTGACTATATTAAAAAAGTTTTTAACTTGGAATTGGCAATCAATCGCCCCTACATATTCGGCGGTCGATACACCGTGCTCTACGGCAAGTTTTTTTGTGCGCAATTTATCGTCGACATCGGGATAGTCTTTTCGGTTGTTATAGCGCATAATATACGCATGGTTGCGCTCATTCATTCCCAAAACTCCATTTTCATGGAGGCTTTTGGGACTGGCGAATTGCGGCAATTTGAAAGAAAATCTCATTTGTTTACCAAAGATTTAAACCTCAACAATTCGGTCAACCTATATCCGGTATAGGTTCCCAAAAGTAGGATTATTCCAAGTATTGCAAGATTCAATTCTGCAAATGTGTATAGTAAGTACTGCAAATATGAATTCGACAGAACAAGATAGCTAAATACAGCAGTAATAAGGCTTGCAGTAAGCTGCTTAAAGGTATGTCCGGCTCCGTCCTCCTCCCAAATTGTCGAGGCCCTTTCAATTGTCCACGCAATAATAATCAGCGGAAAAAACGTGACGCTCATAAAATCCGGGAGCTTCAGAAGATTGCCGACAATACTTATTGCCTGCATGATAAGTATAACAACCACCACAACCGCAGATATTCGTGGGACCATCAATAAATTAAGCTTTGAAAGCCAAAATCTTATCGATAGCCCCACAGTAAGGATAATGCAAAAACAAAGTAGCCCCGAAACAAGATTCATTTCCAAAAAAGCCATTGCAATCAAAACAGGCATAAAAGTTCCCATTGTCTGAATTCCGATTATATTGCGGGCTATAACTATAAAAAGAATTGCGAGCGGCAAAAGCGTCAGGCGCTTGAAGACATTTTGCTCTGATGCCGGAAGCGAAAATAAAGAGAAATCGGATAACTTTTGTTTGCCTATTACGTCGGCTCTAATTCTGTTTAGAGAAGCTGCCCCCTGCGGAACTTTTGTGACTGAAAATCTAAGGGAAGAATTTGACGCCCCCGATATTTCGTATAGAGATTTACCGGAACGCTGTAAAACCAGAAAGTCCTTGGGCTTTTGTTCTTCGCCTGAGCTGGGTTTAAACATTACCCAAGAGTCTCCGCACCAAACCTCCAAGAATTGCGCTGCTTGGGAATTGCGCGATTGTTCGTTTAAAAATATTCCCCTTACAATCCTTGAGGGTATTTTTTTTAGCGATAGAATCAAATATGCGGCTTCAAGCGTCCCTGAGGAACCGCTTAGCGGTGAAAACACTTTCTTTTGATCCGGAGGCATTGCGGCAAGTTCCCTAAAAAGAGCCGGCGCAAAATTTCGCGATGTCATATTTCCATCAGGATCGATTTTTTTTACGAGCTTTGCCGCAGCAAGCTTTGTTTCGTCGGATACTTGCGGATATTTCTCGTTTTGGGGAGGTTGATTAAAGTCCGCATTTTCCGCAACACCTGATTTCGGGATTATTTTAAATCTGTACGATATATTTTGCCATCCGTTGTTTGTGCAGACAAATTCTGCTGCAGCCCTTGCCAAGCCGTTTTCCCGTATTATCTGAAACCTCGGATCTCCGGCCGGGTCACGCCCAAAATAATATAAAGAGGTTCTTTCTGGGAGCGATATGCTAAGCTTAACATTAGATCCTTTTTTTGCTTCAAAAGCGAGTGTGGCATCTGCCTGATAGTAGAAAGATGCTTTATCGTTAAAGCTGAAATCAAGATATTTTACCTTGGCAAATGTGATTGCTATGGCTACGGCGCAAAGAATTGCCGCAAGCCAATATACAGTTCGGCGGCTATGTTTGCTGTCTTGCATATGCTATATTGAGTTTTTACGTGTTACGTCAACAACCGCTATTCCGCTTAGGAGATTTCTGCCCAATAAGACTTGATAGTCAAACGAGCTTCTGTCAGTAAGAGTAAATTCGCGCTCGAGCGTCAGATGCCCTATTTTTATGTTCAACATCACAGAAAAGCGCTGTTGGTCCGGCATGCCGTGCCGCTTTATAGGAACAATTCTTACGACCGGAAGTTCAAAACTTTTTTGTTCGCCCGATGTGCGCGATTTTATTTTAAACGAGACCCATTTGCGCCCATCGCGCTCAAAATTCTTTATGTCGAAAGCATCTATTGAGCAAGTTGTTGCTCCTGTATCTACCCTCGCCTCAAAACTCGACTTAAAATCCGGTAGACGCACAGTTTCAACTTCACCTATTATTCCTAATGGATATTTTTCTATTTCATGCGCCATTTCAGACTGTTTTCTAACAAATTCTTCAGATTTCTTTGGTTTAGGAGCATCCAGAGGCATATCTCCATCTGAGCGTGAATCAATATCGTGCGAGACACATGAGGATACTGCAAACAACAATAGAAGGGCAGGGATAAATTTGTAGATTTTTAGCGAAAAAATATTATCAGAAAATTTCATTAGATTTATAATATGCCTGTTTTCAATTTGTTACAATCCATGGGGTTGTGTTTTCCGATGGGGTATATGCAGAAAAGCGAAAAGCCATAAAATTCTGCAATCGGATTTTTAGATTCTCAACATAGACGATAAAGGAGTCAAGTCTCTACATAGGTGAAAAGAAGCCATTTTTCAATAGTGCACCGGGATCTGCCTTTCTTATTCATATCAGTATTGCGAGATAATTGAAATTTTTTTAATGCTTTATATATTTAGACGGATTTTAAAGGAATTTGTTTAAGAGTTTTTTTGCATAGCCAAGAAATATTGTAATTCTAACGGGCTTAGCGAGGAAAATTAAAAAAACGTTCGCAAGAAGAAACGGGGCTGCCGAACGTCCCAGCTGTATTGGGCAAGTTAATGGATTTCTTATAGACCTCCAGCCGGTCTTTTAGCAATGGGGGGTGGGCGGTTTTGAGATAAGAGAAAAACTAAAAAATCCTTAAGAGGCTTTCCGATAGTAAAAGTTTAATATGCCTCCGAACCGTTGCTTTTTTACACTATCTTCACTTTCCTTGTTGCGCAATCTACCACAAAAAAGACCTGTGGTCGGTCAAAAACGGCGTTATTGAAATGTCTTTAATTTTTACTTCCTCGCCGCTTTTAAAATGCAGAAATTTGCGATCGATTTTATCAAATTTGTCTCCATTAAAGGCTATCATTATTTGCAAAATACTTTCCGTAATTTCGCCGCAATACATTGGAATATTTTGGGGAACTCTGCCAAGCAATCCGAAGTGATCCGGATGTGCATGCGATAGGAATATGGCATCGGTATTTTCAATCTCCTTGGGCAACTTTGCCTTCTCTCCATAAAGCTCGAGTCCGGCGTCTATAAAAATACTCGCGCCGGAACCGCTTCTAATCTCAATGCAGCTTGCTCCGACTTCTTTATTCCCTCTGTGAATAATCAATTTCATAGGTATTTATTATAGACAAGCTCTAAAGTGTTTTAAAGGTCACGGATTGTCCCCAATTCTCGTCATTATAAAAAGCAAAGTACGTGGTATTATGCAAAAAATAAAAATTTTATGAAATATTATTTTGCATACGGCGCAGATTTAAATGGAGAGGAGTTTGAAAAGATATGCCCAAGTCTCGAAAAAATTGCTTCGGCAAGACTCGATGACTATGAATTTTTTGTAGATGAATCGGGTAAGCCAAATATAAAAAAATCTGTAAATGAACATGTGTATGGCGGAATTTGGAGAATATCAGATTCTGATTTCAACAACTTGGAATCTCCGTACAGTTTAGGCCTTTTGCAAACTAACGTAAAAATCGAAAAATCTTTTTGCAGCGGGGGAATCCCCAAATATGCGGAGATTTTTACGCACATTAGAGAATCTTCTAAACTTGGGATATGTTCAGACGCGAGTTTGCAGGACCTATTTTACGGAGCACTGGACTTTGATTTACCGGAATCCTATTTGGAATTTACACAGCGCTTCTATGCCAAATATGTTTTTATCTATTCTAAACTTTTAATGGGATACGAGAACGATTACATCACCAAGAAGTTGAAGATAAAAGAAATTGGCAGATGCCAAACTTGCGAAAAGTACAACATCGAAAAAAGCGACGGGAAAACCATTTTAAAAAATGTCCCAAGTGAACTAACCCACGGGAAAGGCTTCGTCTACAAGTTAGATAATATGAGGCAATTGGATTTCTTTGACGGAATTTTCGCAAATAGAAAATTTTTCCGCCGCTATCCAATCCGCATAAAGACAACTCAAGGAGAGATTTTCTTGGCGTGGTGCTACTTTAAGGAAGAACCTTTAAACTTAGGTATATTGGAGGTAATGGAATGAGAGAAATACAATTGGATAGCTCTATTGATGAAGAATCCAGAGCTTGAATCAGAATGTGGCAAGTGGGAAGAATTTTATACTTAGGATTGGAGAGATCTCCTACGTAAACAACCTCAATTTGCGGATAAGTGTGACAAATGGGAGGAATTTTCTGTTTTGAATTGGAAGACCTTGCTATTAGCGCAACCACAGTTTGTGAATAATTGTCCAGATACTATTTATGATGAATTTTCACCTGCTGACTGGAAAATATTTGAATATATAATCCCCGAATCTATTAAAGAAAGATACGTTAAATAAATTCTTAATCTGAGTCGTTATTTAATAGGCTCACAACCACTTATCTTCGTAAAAGTGGTTGTTTTATTTTATAATTTAGCAATAAATTTTGTTTACTGCTCAGAAAATAGCTTGTCATGAGAGAGATTTAGTAACATGAGCGTAGCTGTTTTACGTTCTGAAGTTATCAATATCTTAGCGGGAATGAGAAAACCTTACAAGCGATATCGATAACAGGGATATTATTCTTAAAGGGATAGTGTAACCGTACTATTACAAGGGAAACAATAAGCCCTAATATTTTTATATCAGTAATTTAAAAATGCTGTCGCTATTTGCTTAGTATTTAGTTATAATCTATTTTTTGGAGAATCCTTCAGAAAATCCATTCATAAAAAATTAGTCAATGCATCTGCATGCATAAGACTAAAATCCAAATTTTAACCTATGAAAAGATTGGGGAAGATTTGTTCGGATATATCAGCGGAAATATTTATATGAACGGGCGTTTTAAGAGAATCGCTTTTTACAAAACCCTTGGATTCAAGTTCGGATAAAATTGCGCGCGAAGCCCTTTCGGACATACCAGTTATTTCGCATATCTTCCCGCGGGGTGTTTCGCCAAAAGTCCAAAGCTCTTTTATAATGCGAAGGCAAAGTTCCGATTTCTTTGGGAATACCTCATGCATTAAGCGGGCATATCGGCTTATTACGGAATCCAATTTCAGGATGCCAAGCATGAAGTCCATCTGATCGAGCATTGTGGAAAGGAAAAATTCGCAAAATTCAACCAGGCCCCGCTCGCTAAGAGTACCTCGTCCGTCAAGATCGCCTTGTCTACCCTGATCGGCGATTGCAAGCTTTGCGTAATACTGACTGCGGTTTCTTGCAAGCCCGCGGGAAATAGACCATATTCCGCCTCCGTTTAGTCCGTAAGCCTTGAGTAGAGAGCTTGTAAATATGCGCACAACCCTACCGTTACCGTCTCCAAAAGGATGAATCCACGCCAACCTATGATGAGATGCCGCAGCGGCAATCAGAATTTCGCCGATTGGAATATTTTTATAAGCCTCGCAGAACCTTGCGATGAACTTCTCTAAACTCTTTGAGGCTGGGGGTTGATGAGCACCCACGGCAACTTCAAAATTTCGGAATTTTCCGGGAATGATTTGATATTCTTTGCCGCTTTGCGATTTTGAGAGTCGCATCGATTCCGGCAAATTTGCATAAAAAGTCTCATGAATTTTGAGCAATGTTCCGGGAGTAAATATATTTTCTTCCGTTGCGTAACTTAATATGGCGTTTTCGGTCTTTACATGGGCAAGACCTAAAAGTTGCTTGTCCCGCTCTTGCAGATTCGAGGAAAAATCGTTTTGCAAGGCGCGTTCTATGTCTTTCGGGTATGTATGATGTCCTTCGATTAAATTTGAATAGTAGCTGTTCATGTCGGCGACGACTGCCGAGACAGCTTTTGCCGTAATCGGATGAAGTTTTTCCTTTAATCCGCCGATTCTCTCTCTAATAGCGCCTGAAAGCGAGATAAGTTCAGGTGTGACGCGTGGCATCATAGGTTCCATACTTGAAACCTTCATTGGAATAACTTTGCCGATGTTTTTGCCGATTGTCATAAAGTTTAACTTATTGTATTATCGCAAGTAATTTACATAAGTAAAGTATAAAACCCAAAAAAAATGCCGATATTTTTGCCGATATAACTTTGCGAACTCACAACAGTATAGGCGATAGGCAATTATTTGACCAATCTTTGCAATACTATGGGGAATAGCCTAGCCATTACATCGCTCATAAACTTCTTGTCGCTGCACATTTTCGAGAAGAAGTCCTCATTTGTGGCGTAGCGATTTGCGAGTATCGACGGGAATAATTTATCGTAAACGATGCGGATAGTCTCTCTGTCGCTCTTTGCAAATTTTTGAAGTTCCGGATCATTTATAAGGTCGTTTTCTATCTGTTTTAAGACCTTATCCATTTCGGTAAAGTTTGTTCCGAATTGCTTGTTTATGTCGTCGACAATCACGGACAGCTTGTCTCGTTTGGGTTCGGATTTTTTACCTTTACCCGTCATTGGCGCGACTTTCCCGTCGGACTCATCGAGCGCTATGCTTCCGTCATACTTCTTTTCGTTCTTGTAGTACTCTAAAAGTATCATGTCGTCCAAATGGACTTTTTCACTTTTGTCTCGCGGGATTACTTTCAATAGGAACTTGGCAAATATGGCAAATTTAAGCAAGTCCTTGTCGTACATCCTGCATATTTGAGTTATGAAACCGTAGGAACTTACGAAGGACTCCAATGCGGACAAAAATTTGTCCTGATCTTCTCTCTTTAAATCCGAATAGATTTTGACGGAACTATCGAGAATTGACCGCATTTTGCCGATGGCATTTTTGTCCTGTTCTCCGCTTTTAAAGTAGATGTCCGCGACATTGTCTATCTGTTCTTGCGTATATACCGCCGATTTATCAAGATACTTTTTTAGGTCATATATGCGGTTGGGGTCCGTTTCCTCTTGCAAAACGGTAGCTTGATAAAAGGGCTGAAAGGCCTCTTTTATGTCTTCGGGGCTATTTACAAAGTCCAGCACAAAGGTATCGGTTTTGCCTTTGCATGTTCGATTTAGGCGCGAGAGCGTTTGCACGGCCTTGACGCCCGTTAGGCGCTTATCGACAAACATTGTATGCAGCAAGGGCTCATCAAAGCCCGTCTGGTATTTTTCCGCAACAATTAGAATATTGAAGTCGTCGCTCTTAAAATACTCTTTTAATTGGTTTTCTTTTATGGTTTCGCCGCTTTTTGTCTTGTTGCATTTTTCCTCAGTGTAAGAGACTTCGCCGTCGACAAGCTCTCCGGAAAATGCCACAAGCACGTCTAAATTCTTATAGCCATTGTCCCTTATAAAATTTTTGAACTCTTTGAAATAGCGTATCGCATGCAGGCGCGAGGCGGTAACTACCATTGCCTTTGCGTGCCCGCCTATTTTTTTCGAGGTTATATCGCGGACATGCTCCAACATAATCGCCGTCTTTTGCGATATATTGTGCGGATGCAGCGACTCAAATTGTCGGACTGCCCGCGATGCTTTGCGCTTGTTGAATTCGGGGTCGTTTTCTTCGCTTTTGGCAATTTTATAGTAGGTTTTGTATGTCGTATAGTTTTTTAATACGTCCAATATAAAGCCTTCCTCTATGGCCTGGCGCATAGAGTAAATGTGGAACGCGCGGTAGGTGCCGTCGGGCATTTTAGTGCCAAACATTTGCAAAGTTTTGCCCTTTGGAGTGGCGGTGAAGGCAAAAAACGACATATTTTTATGGGTTCCGTGCGAGGCCAATTCTTGAACTATTTTATCCTGATAATCCGGCTTTGCGTTCTCGTCTTGATTCGCAATTTTTGCCGCTTCTTCAAGCTCCTTTTCCATATCGGCGAGGGCATATTTGAGCTTTTTTGCAGCCTCGCCCGTTTGGGAGGAATGCGCTTCGTCGCAGATTATTGCAAATCGCCGTCCGCCCGCCTTAATTTGCTCGAATATCACAGGGAACTTTTGAAGGGTTGTTATAATTATCGGGACTCTATCGTTTATAGCTTGCAGCAGCTCCTTAGAATTTTTTTCAACTTTTTTTACGACCCCGCGGACGTGGTCGAACTGATAAACCGTATCCTGCAACTGCGAGTCCAATACCTTGCGGTCCGTAACGACAATTACAGAGTTGAATATTTTTTTGTCGTTTGCGTCGTGAAGCCCCGAAAGGCGGTGCGCAAGCCAGGCTATGGAATTAGACTTCCCGCTGCCTGCACTGTGCTGAATGAGGTAGTTTTTGCCGGTTCCATTTGCCTTTACATCGGCCAAAAGTTTAGTGACCACGTCAAGCTGGTGGTAGCGCGGGAATATTATGGATTTTCTGCCGTCTTTTTTTATGTCAAGGTGGATGTATTTTTGGAGAATTTCCATTAGCCTATCTTTGCGGAGTACATTTTCCCAGAGATAGGCAGTCATAAAGTTGTCGGGATTTGGCGGGTTGCCCTTTCCGCCGACTTCACCCGCGCCGTTTGAGCCTTGGTTAAATGGCAGAAAGTAGGTTGCGGCGCCCGCAAGTTGGGTTGTCATAAATACCTGCGCTAAATCGAGCGCAAAATATACGAGTAGGCGCTGATTGAAGGCAAAAATGGGGTCGCGCGGGTCTCGGTCTTTTTTGTACTGGTATATGGCGTCATCGACGTTTTGGCCTGAAAATTCGTCTTTCAGCTCAAGAGCGGCAATGGGAATTCCGTTTAGGAGTAAAACTATATCTATCGTATTTTGCGTATCGCTGGGCGAATAATGGAATTGTCGCACGCAGTGCAAAATGTTGCTCTTATAGCGCACCGCAAGGTCCGGATTTATGGAGGTTTCAGGCGCAAAATACGCTACCATAAAATTTACGCCCCTATCTTTTATACCGTGGCGCAAAACCTGAATTAGGCCGTCGGCTTCAACCTCTTCGCAAAAGCGCTTTATGAATCTGCGCTCGCAGTCGGAACCATAAATTACCTGATAGCGCTCCCAAGCCTTGGGCTGGGTAGATTTTACAAATGAAAGCAAAGTTTGGGAGTCCAACGCCAAGCGGGCGTCAAAATTCTTGTCGCTTCCCTTGATGAATCCGCCCTCGGGCGAGCACAAATACGCCTCAATAGCCTCCTCCAACTTGATTTCCCTGTGGTTAAAGTGAATCATGTATTAAGATCTAAACGTGTTAGAGATTGGTTAAAGAGAGTATGTTCTGGAGTTAACTCCTTGCATACATAAAATCGTTTGATTTTTTCTTTATTTATATTTTGGATATTCAAAGCTGTTATAAATTGTACTTTTAGTTTCTTACATAATTTGTTTAGAATAATCAAAAATTTGGTAAGAACGTCTTTATCAATAGAATCTAAAGCAGCAGAATCCAATATGAAATAGTCTAAATTTCTTTCTATTGCATTGATACAAAGTAATAAAAACAGAAAAATAAGCGAGCGTACGGAACCGTATCCCTCGCCGTCATCGTGTGGCAGTGAGAATAATATTTTGAATATATTATTCTTAGTATATACAAGTTTAAATTCTTTTAAATTATTTTCACATACAATTCTAACGATTATATCTAAAAATTTTTTATATTTTAGTATCCTGACAGAATCCTCTTCTAATAGAGCTTCAACATCATTATAATTCTCCCTCTTTACAGTAGCTTCCGCATTCCTTAAAAGTGTTGAAATATTTTTTTCAGAAATAAATTTGCTTAAAAGATAGCGTTTTGCATTTTCATTAGAGAATTCTTTTTCTAAATTCTTATCGAGATCAGGAAAAAGTTCGTCTCTCTTGCTTTGGTAGTATTCTATTTCTTTTTTTAAAGTTTCATTTTCCTCAATAAAAGAATTTATTTTGAGTTGAATTTGCCCTCTGTTTTCGTTTAGAACATTTTTGTGAAATTCATAACATTCTTCGTAGTTTTTTTTCAAAAATTCCCCAAGTTCTTTTTTGTAAATATCGAATTTTCCTATAAATTGTTGAGGAATTATAAGGTCAATTTCATCCAAATCCCTTTTTAACCTATTAATATAGCTTTTGTTTTTTTCATACTTTAACTTAGCATTCCGCAGGTTGCTAGAGATTTCATAGAATTTGTCAGTAAAAAGCTCAATATATTTCAATTCCGACTTAGGCACATCCGACAAAGATTTACCAAGAATTTTAGATATTTTTATTAAAACATTTTTTTCATTTGTGCTAAGAGAGCAATCTTTTGATATTTTATCATAAGCTTTAAGATTCAGTAAATATGAAATCCTTTTCCCAGATTCTTGAGCAGAGTCATTTCTATTTGACTTTATGGCTTCTTCAAATTTAGATATTGAGTCAAATTTGCTAAATATATGAGAGAATGAGCGAAAGGATACACTGTGATTATCAGGCCAATAATATTCTCCAAGCCAACTTGTCCATTTTTTTATTTTGACAGTGTCACCTGCTTTAAATCCATTAATTGTAGATGAAATAATAGATATTGGAGCATTCGGTTCTGTTAAGATTCTTGATATTTCGATATCGCCTATTTTAAACCTAAAAAAACCAGTTACTCTTCTATTTCTCAATTCATTATAATTAAAAAAATTAGTTTGAGCTCCTAACAAATAATCTATTAACCTCAACAGTAAAGTTTTACCCAAACTATTACAAGAATCTTCTTCTCCTAACTTGTTCCCTAAAATAAGATTGACACCGTAATCGAATTTAACAACTTCAAAGCCTTCCAAGTCAACTGTTAATTTTTCAAGCATATAAATACCCCTTCCCTAAAATCTATTTCTCCAATTGCAAATAGAAAATCCAAGCAGTCTATAATTTCAACAATAGATAATCCATCTATATTATAACATATGTCATTTATTTTTATTTTATCATGAGCTTTTATGAAATTATAAATTGCAATTGCTTTAACTGATAATGACAATTGAGGTTGTAAAAATTTATTTGAAGTAATCATTTCTTTTTAAAAATTTCACACACGGCATAGTAATAAGATAATATACCTATTTCATTTAGATTATATTCGGACATTGTTTTTTTCATAATTACAAGCATCTCTTCAAATATTTTTTCCTGTGACGCCACGTTACCCGATATTTTTTTATACAACGCCTTCAATGCTGACGACAAATAGGAAGCCTCAACGGACAATTCTTCATCTATAATGTCTCTATATATATGAATAAATTCATTTGAGAATGAACTTGAGATATACCTTTTTTGTTTTCCAGATAATCCATTGATTTTATTTTTATCATCTAAGCAAAGGCGCTTCATGTCATCTTGATATGTTTCATTTTTCATATTAAGATCTTCCTTTTCTTTTAGCTTATCTGCCAAATTTTCAAGAGTCCCCACTTTTATATGCAAATCTTCATAAAACGAACCTTGTATCTCATATCTATACCTGAATCGCTCGTTAATTTTAAACAGATCATCACATGAATATTTTGAGTTACCTGAATCAATTTCTGCATGGCAATTTGGGCACAACCATAAGCCATTCAAGGAAGATGTTATAAATTCTTCACTCCGATCTTTTCTATACTCGGACCGAGGTCCATTTTCAGATGCAGGAATAATATGAGCAGCTTCTCCTTGCTTCTTCATTGCGGCCGCTTTTCCACAAATCATGCAATATCCATTTGACCATGCAAATAGTTATTTCTTTACGGAATCAGAGAAATCTATCCTTTTAGAAGTTGCCATCTTATATTACAAATTTTCCAGTTACGCATTCGAAGATAAGGGATTTTTTGTATGCGTCAAGTTTTTGTATTATATTTTGCTTTTTGTTAATAATTACATCAATTTCATTACATTTTTCTTGTAGATAATTAACAATACATTCTTGTTCATATCTTGGCGGGAAAAGGATATAAGATTTTCCGAGTATCTTTTTAGAAATACTGAAAACTTTTACTCCCGTTACATCTCTTCGTATTTGAGTACGCCATGCATCCATCTGGAATAAGTAAGCTAGATATTTGGATGAATTTCGTTTTATAGATCTTAGAATTATACAATGATATCCGGCAAAAATTGGATATTTCGAATCTACATAAATACAATTTCCACATCCGTCTAAATCTTCTGAAGTATCTGCAAATATGAAATCTCCTGATTCTACGAGAGAAGTCATATTTGTATTTTTATAATTCAAATCTACATAACGAATTAAGGAATCCTTTATAGATGTGCCATTATTGTCTTTTGAATGAATCTGCCCATAGTTAATAACTGGTACACCATTTTCAATTAAATCTTCTTTTGAGATTGGTAATCCTTTCCCAAATGAAAATAATTCCTTTATTCTTTTTACTTCCCAATGTGCTGGAATATCGCCGAGATAATCTATGCCGCTGGGTTTGAGGGGGGCGGACTTATCAAGGCCTTTGGTGACGGTTTCGGATATCAATGACTGCTTATAGGCTTTGAGTTTTTCTATGATCTCCTTCTGCTTGGCTATCGTCGCGTCTATCTCTCCGCATTTCTCATCCAAATAATCAGCTATTCTTTGTTGGGTTCGTAATGATGGGAAAGGAACAAGTATTTTTTTCATACTTGTCCATTTTGTTGACCATAAGTCGTCAACGATTCCATTCCCATACTTATAAAATTCATCTGCAAAATTTTCTGTTCTAAAAAGATAATTATAATAGCCATTGGCTATTTTTTGGGTTGGCATTAATATTATGTTTATCAACGAAACGGAACCATCAAATTTCGAAATGCCACAAGAACCTCGTCTATCAGATCGGCTATTTATTACAAAGTCTCCACTTTTAACAAGTTTTCTATTATCTCCATTGTCAGTCTTAGCTGCCGATTCAAGTTGCTTCAATATGCCATGTTTTGTCACGGATAACGCTTCGTATTCCCTATCGCTTACCTTTTCATTTCGCTCTAAATATAATTGACCGATCTTAGTTACTTCCCAATCGTCGGGAATATCGCCTATCCACTCTATGCCGCTGGGTTTCATATTATTCAAAAATCCTTTCGATTGAGCCTTTCAGTTCGGACTCAATTTGCAAAATTTCCCGCTTGATCTCCTCGGAGGGCACTGGCGGAGTATATTCGTAGAAGTAGCGCGTAAATGGAATTTCGTAGCCGATTTTTGTCTTGCTTTCGTCTATCCAAGCATCGGGGGCGTAGGGCAAAACTTCGCGCTTCATATATTCTGCGACGTCTTCGGAAAGCGGTATGTTTTCGGTATCGCGCAATTTGGGATCCGCCTGAACTTTCCCCTTTTTTAGCATGGGCTTTCCGCTTTCGTCCCGCAGGGGGCGCTCAACCACAACTTTGCGATAGCCAAAGTCTTCATTCTTAAAAATCTTGCTTAGCTTGTTCTCGCGGAAGTCGCCGTAAATCTTTGCAATTTCATCTATGGCGGTTTGGGGTATGTCGTTCCGCTTGTTGCCAAGGCTCTTTCGGCGCTTTTCATACAGACCATTGGCGTTTATAAGCTGAACTTTGCCCATGCGGCGTTTTTCTTTGTTATTGCTTAACACCCAAATATATGTGGCAATTCCCGTATTGTAAAATATGTCGTTTGGAAGGGCGATGATGGCTTCAAGCAAGTCGTTTTCCAATAGGTATTTTCTGATATTGCTTGGGCCGCTGCCGGCGTCACCGGTAAAGAGCGGAGAGCCGTTGTGGACTATCGCCACGCGGCTGCCGCCTTCCTCAACAGGCTTCATCTTGGCGACGGCGTTTGAAAGAAAAAGCATCTGGCTATCGCCTATCGCAGGAAGCCCCATAAAGAAGCGCCCGCCATTTTCTCTGGTAAGTTTTGCCTCTTTTTCAACGCTCGCCTTTTCCTTCTTCCATTCCCTGCCAAACGGCGGATTAGATATTATGTAATTGAATGTTTGGTTGGGGAATTGGTCGTCAGAAAGGGTGTTGCCGCTGCGTATTAGGCTGTCGTTCTCTCCTTTTATGAGCATATCGGCCTTAGCTATGGCGTAGGTTTCGGGGTTGATTTCCTGCCCAAAGCACAAAAAAGCCGCTGAGCTATTGTGCTTTTTTATGTATTCGCTTGCTATGCTCAACATGCCGCCCGTTCCGCAGGCAGGATCGTAGATTGTGCGGGCTTCCTTACTTGAAAGCATGGCGTTGTCAAAATTTAACAGTATGTGCACCATGAGCTCTATGACCTCGCGCGGAGTATAATGCTGCCCGGCCTCCTCATTGTAGCTTTCGGAAAATTTGCGGATTAATTCCTCAAAAATGTAGCCCATTTCTATGTCGCTCACCCGCGAAGGGTGCATGTCGGCCTTGTCGGTGCCAAATTCCTGCAATACGGTAAATAAGAGTCCGTATTCGCGCATTTTAGGCAGCTCGTCTTTTGCAAATTCAAATTTTTCAATGATTTCGCATACGTTTGGCGAAAAGGAGTTAATGTAAGAGGCAAAGTTGTCGTCTATATGGTCGGGGTCGTCAAGAAGCGTGCGCAGGGTATATTTACTCGTATTATAAAAGGGATGTCCGGAAGCGTTTGTTAAAATTTCGTTCCGCATTATATCGTTATCCATGTTGCGGCATTTTTCATAGGCTGCCAAAACATCGGATTTTGTTTCCTCCAATATGGAATCAAAACGCTTTATGACTGTAAGCGGCAAAATAACCTTACCGTATTCGTGGGGCTTATATACACCGGTAATCTTATCGGCTATTGCCCAAATGAGCGCGGCCTTGTTTGTAATCTTTGAGTTCAAATCCATTTTTATATAATACAAATCTTCCAAAATTATTACAAATCGCGCAGTTCCGTTCAATTCAATTTATGGATAAAGCCGCAGTAAGTGAAAAAACGAAGGCAATTTTTCGCATTTTGCTAAAAAAGTGTCCCTATAATACCCCTACGAGGTAAAATTTTTAAAAAATTTAAAAAAAATCAAAAAAAAGCGCGAGGTCTTCCTATACTTCTTCTTATTATGGAAAAAAGTACATATCATATAAGAGGGGTGGAAGCCACAGTTGCTTCTATCGCAAACGATGTAAATTCTAAGGATGAAAAAGAGCTTGTAGAATCTACAAACATTAACGCAATCGCTCAGGCCCCCTGCGCGCTAATAAAAGACGGGAAAGGAGGTAATAAAGAAATAACAAAAGATGAGTTTGTAAGTACAAGTTGGGATTTAGCGGATAGTAAATCTTGCCGGAAGGTCCCCAGAACTAATTCTGAAATTTTCAATGCGTTAAACAAAAACTATACGGTTCATGGGGAAACCATATTTTTAGAAAGGTTAAGGGGTTATTACAATGGGTTTTCGAATGTGATTTCGTGTGCGCTTCAGGTGCTTTTTGCGAACAATCCGAAATTTGCGGAACTAAGTTACAATGATTTCTTGAAGAAGACGGGGTTAAAGGCTGATTGCTTTTCGGACCAGACGCTGTTAAACAATAAAAACGCCTTTAAAATAATCAGTAAAATTAAGAACCATGATACGCGCGAAAAATTACGGAACTGCGGTGTATCGGTAGTCGTAAAGTTTTTAAGAATATCTGAGCGGAAAGATTTTGAGGAATTAATTAAAAAATTTCTGTCTGGCCCGGCAGTGAGCCGAAGTAACGCCGAAGTGTATGTTAATAGCATATTCCCCCACAAAAAAGCTTTCAGCAAGGCCAAAAGTTGCCAAAAGCGGAAGCATTGCCCCGCAAGCAAAAAGCACAAAAGTTGACTATCCAAACCGGTTTGGATACGGGGGTACTGCGGTATCGGTATTACCCTCTGAGAAAGTGATGCAAGAAAATGATATTGAGGAGCTTCTAAACAATGAAACCAATCCTGATATTCTTCAGGAAGAAGCAAATGGATATAGCCGGAAGTCCTTAGGGGTAAGAATAGATATTGTGGGCCACGGTCAGATTGATGCAGAAAAAATAGAGGCGTCGTTTGAGTCTATGCGCGAATACCTCAGTTTATTCGTGGAAAGGTATGCGGAGGGGGAGCCGGAATGGAACAATATTGAGAAATTACTGAAATACTTAGAATCCCATCTGCTTAATAAATCCAATATCGCCCAAAAAGATAGTTTGGAATTAGCGGATGCGGGTTCAAGCAAATTACCCGAAAAGCATGAAGATTCGCCCAAAAGAGAAGATACGGGGCTTAGCGCGAACCCCGAATTAACTGAAACTTCGGCAAACGCTTCGAAAGTTCCCCTCTTAGAAAAAGTTTCCGTTTTGATGAGCGGCTTTTCTGGCAATGAAGGATTAGAGTCAAGGCAAAGGTTGGTAAGCAATATTACAAAAGTAATCAGAGAAAGCGGGATCGGTTACGTTTCAAAAGATCATCCGAGGGCCATGCAGATTGCGTGGGAAATCGTAAAGAACGGCTTGGACGCAGAAAAGCTAAGGGGCGTTGAGTCGGTCGCGGAATTATATAGCAAATTCTTTCCCAAGGGCAATTCCAAGGAAGGAGGGCTATAATGGTTTCAGAAGTAGAGTCTGCCCATTCTAAAAAATGGGAAGTAGGGAGTGCCGAATTAAAAGCAAATGGGCTGGGGTTTATCAGGGCAAGCTCAGCTTTAGGGCCACAAAGAGCCCTAAAGCCGACTTGCGGGGACGGGGGCAAAGCCCCCATCCCTCGACCCACCCCGGTCGCTACGCAACCTAAAAAGAAAGCCGCTTCCACAGAAGGCGGGCGCAAATACATCATAAAGTTGCGCTGCACCGAAGAGGAAAAAGCCAAGATAAAAGCTATTGCCAGAACTTGCGAAATGGACGTATCCGAACTTTTGCGGGAGCTTATAAACAAGCATCTTGCCGGGATAAAAATCCCCACATTGAGGCCGGTTCGCCGGAAGCGCCAATTCGGCAGATTATATAAGGCGTACAAAGAATTGAACCGCATAGGTGTAAACATCAATCAAATAGCCAGAGCTATAAATATAATAGCAAAAGGCGGAAGAGCCCATGAGAGCTTTCCCGAAATCCTTTGTGAAATTATGTCAATAAGCAATCGCTTGGACGTGATATTGGACGTCGCCTTAGAGGAGGATGAAAAATGATCGGCAAGCGAATAAGCCCGGATAATGACTTGGAATATCTCTTGGGAAATACCGATTCGAAAGGGCGAGATAGGACAAGCGAAGTTGTAGGCGGCGGGAACTTGAGGGTAATAATGCATATGAGAAAATACGCCCAAAGGTATAAGGAGCCGTCGCTTACTTACGTTTACCGCGAGAAGCGTCCGCTTAGCGAGATAGGCGGAATAGAATTTGAGGAGCACTTGAAGGAGTGCATATTAAAGACCTTTTTCCCGGGATTTTACCCTGGGACTTCTATTACTTATTTATAAGGCACCACAATCCGGACAGAAGCTACGAGTTAAATTTTTATACGCTCTGCATGGCAAATAACAGGCAATTTACGCCGTATTTGCACCGGCGAGATATAAAGGCCCACAAGCTTATGAGTAAAATGCTGCACCAAGAAAATCCAAAGCTTAGCGATCCAAGCAATAAAAAGAAGCTCCTTAGCGCGAGCGCGCGGCTGAGTGAAAAAGGCAAAGAACTTTATTATGAGGTGTGCCGATTGAGTTTTGATGGAATAGAAAAAGGCATCGTGCGAACGCGGGAAAATCTCTTTGGGATATTGGAAAGAGAGGGAATGGAAATCCCGCGCCAAGGCAAGGATTACTTTACGGTGAAGCGCGGAGACACCCGCATAAGGCTGAAAGGCCCTGCTGCAGAAAAGACATTTGATATAGAAAATGCTGATTTAAGGCAAAGTGACGAAGTGGACTACCGCAAGTTGTGGGAGGCCGAAAACAAGCGCCGCCACGACATTATGAAGTCAAGATATAAACATTTAAGTGAAAGGAATATAAAAGATTATGAACGAGAAGATAAACGACAGCAAAGACATGCAACCCATATTGGACGCCTTATTGGAAGTATCGAAGGAGAATATGAAAAAACCTAATTGGTGATTGCTTATCGAACGCAACGTTGGGAGTTTTCGCAGGCAAATTCAGTAGTAAAAAAAACATGGTTCATGATAAAACTTTGCCTCCTCAAAAATATCAAGAGTTTTTGTTTTTTCAAAGTTTCAAAAAGTAAATTTGCCGATTTTACAGTTTAATTGTAAATTTGGTCCCATGGAAACACGCATAAAAACCCAATTCGGACCTATAAGGTATGAACGTTCAACAAACTTCCCTTTGCAAAAGGGCGCATTTCTAAGCCAATCTATTAAAGAGGCGTTTATTTATTTAAGCTCCTCTTTATCAAAGCTAAAAAATGAAGAAGTCGACGAAAATTTAGTAAATTCTCTTTTCAATGGCAGAGAAGAACTTTTGGGGATATTGGAAAACCTGATAGAAAAGTTTAAAAATAAAGACCTAATATGCAATAAAGAGCGGGTGTATTCAGACTCCGAAGGCAACACAGATACCTCGGTCTTAGCAAGCGTATCGGATAAAGGTGAAATAAAAATCTACGATGCCTTCTTTAATACAAAAGAAATAAAAGACAATAGAGGCGGCGTAATCATACACGAGGTTGCCCATCTTGCGGGTTTGGAAGGAGAATCAAATGCAAATAAAACAAATGTGAACCTCGATAGCGCCGAAGCCGTAAAAAACTTTTGTCTTTGCGCATGCGGCAAACTTTCGCTCGAAAAAATAAACCGGGAAAAGGAGTCTCCCGAAAATTCCGAAGATGAAGAACAGACTTATCGCCCCGACCAGCCGCGCGCGCCCAAGGGGCAATCGGACGGCGGACAATGGGTTTCGGAA
>OKXB01001017.1_pt1 | contig 30530 bp, 20 predicted proteins | sample 1601731 | NCBI WGS metagenome assembly OKXB01 (sample SAMN04414077, study PRJEB24778) | human gut metagenome | material: faecal | host: Homo sapiens
CGCCGGCGGCACCGGTTCTTTCATCGACCAGATGGCTTCTCTTCTGCAGACCGATGCAACCGGACTCAACGAATACGCGAAGCATTACCAGGCGATTTATCCGATCGCAGCACGCTGCGGTGTATTCGCAAAAACCGATATCCAGCCGCTCATCAACGATGGTGCAACAAAAGAGGATCTTTCCGCTTCCATTTTCCAGGCAGTTGTCAACCAGACCATTTCTGGTCTTGCCTGCGGTAAACCGATCCGCGGCCACGTTGCCTTTCTCGGCGGCCCGCTGCACTTCCTCTCGGAATTAAAGACAGCATTCGTCCGTACCTTAAAACTGGATGACGAGCATACAATCGTACCGGACAACTCCCACCTGTTTGCAGCCATCGGTTCTGCATTAAATGCAAAAGAAGACAACTCCATTTCCCTGACAGAAATGAAAGACAGACTCCGCAATTCCATTAAGCTGGATTTTGAAGTAGAACGTATGGAACCACTTTTCGCTTCCCAGGAAGAATACGATGCATTTGCAAAACGTCAGAGTTCCTACAAAGTAAAAACAGGAGATCTGGCTACATATAAAGGAAACTGCTATCTGGGTATTGATGCAGGTTCCACCACAACCAAAACTGCACTGGTAGGCGAAGACGGAACACTTCTCTATTCCTTTTACAGCAGTAACAACGGAAACCCGTTAAAAACTACCATCCGTTCTATTAAAGAAATCTATGAACTGCTTCCCAAAGACGCAAAGATCGCTTATTCCTGTTCTACAGGTTACGGCGAGGCTCTGATTAAGGCTGCTCTGATCCTGGATGAGGGCGAGGTTGAGACCGTATCCCATTACTATGCAGCTGCTTTCTTTGACCCGGAGGTAGACTGTATCCTGGATATCGGCGGACAGGATATGAAATGTATCAAGATCCGCAACAAGACCGTTGACAGCGTACAGTTAAATGAAGCATGCTCCTCCGGATGCGGTTCCTTTATTGAAACCTTTGCCAAGTCCTTAAATTACAGTGTCCATGATTTTGCAAAGGCCGCTCTCTTTGCCGAGCATCCGATTGACTTAGGTACCCGTTGTACTGTATTCATGAATTCCAAGGTAAAGCAGGCACAGAAGGAGGGCGCCAGCGTCCCGGACATTTCCGCCGGACTTGCCTACTCCGTCATCAAGAATGCCTTATTTAAGGTCATCAAGGTATCCGACGCTTCCGCCCTTGGCAAAAATATCGTGGTACAGGGAGGAACCTTCTATAACGATGCTGTTTTACGAAGCTTTGAAAAGATTGCCGGCTGTGAAGCCATCCGTCCGGACATTGCCGGAATCATGGGTGCCTTCGGTGCTGCCCTTATTGCCAGGGAGCGTTACAGCACAGATTACGAAACGACCATGCTGCCCTTTGACAAGATTCTGTCCCTGCAGTTTGAAACCAGCATGGCAAAATGTAAGGGCTGTACCAACAACTGCCGTCTGACCATCAACAAGTTCTCCGGTGGACGTCAGTACATTTCCGGCAACCGCTGCGAACGTGGTCTTGGCAAACAGAAAAATGAGAACAACGTTCCCAATCTGTTTGATTATAAATTAAAGAGAGTCTTCGGTTATGAACCGCTTTCTGCCGAAGAAGCCACACGTGGCACGGTCGGCATTCCACGTGTGCTTAACATGTACGAAAATTATCCGTTCTGGGCAACCTTCTTTAAGGAGCTCGGCTACCGTGTGATTCTCTCTCCGGTATCCAATCGTAAGATTTATGAGCTTGGCATTGAATCCATTCCGAGTGAATCCGAATGTTACCCGGCAAAGCTGGCTCACGGACATGTCAGCTGGCTCATCAACCAGAAGGTCGATTTCATTTTCTATCCCGCTCTCTTTTATGAACGTAATGAATTTGAGGACGCCAACAATCACTACAACTGCCCGATTGTTACCTCTTATTCCGAAAATATCAAGAATAACGTGGAAGAAATCGAACGTGGTGAAGTCATTCTGAGGAATCCCTTCATGTCCTTCCGCGACCTCAAAACCATCACTGAAGCACTGGTTCGTGAGTTTAAAGAGCTTCCTTCCAAAGAGGTCATTGCTGCAAGTGAAAAGGCATGGAACGAATTAAATGCTGCCCGTACTGACATGCAGAAAAAAGGGGAGGAAACCCTACAGTATTTAAAGGAGACCGGAAAACGTGGTATTGTTTTAGCCGGAAGACCTTATCATATCGACCCTGAAATCAACCATGGTATTCCGGAGCTGATTACCTCTTATGATATTGCTGTTTTAACCGAGGATTCCGTTTCCCATCTGGCGAAGCCGGAACGTCCGTTAATCGTTTCCGACCAGTGGATGTACCATTCCCGTCTCTACGCAGCCGCAAGCTATGTAAAGACCGTAGATAATCTGGATCTGATTCAGTTAAATTCCTTTGGCTGTGGTCTGGATGCTGTTACGACTGATCAGGTTAATGATATTCTGACAGGCTCAGATAAGATTTATACCTGTCTGAAAATTGATGAGGTAAATAACCTCGGCGCTGCCAGAATCCGTATCCGATCCCTGCTCTCTGCGATCCGTGTCAGGGAAAAGCTGAACAAGCAGCGTACGATCCGCTCCAGTGCCATCACGAAGGTGTCCTTTACTGAGGAAATGCGAAAGGACTATACCATTCTTGCCCCGCAGATGTCTCCAATCCATTTCGATGTCATTGAGGCTGCGTTCCGTGCCTGCGGATACAACTTTGAGATTCTCGGAAACGATAACCGCCGTGCCGTAGATGTCGGATTAAAATATGTAAACAACGATGCCTGCTACCCTTCCTTAATGGTGGTCGGTCAGATTATGGATGCCTTGCTATCCGGTAAATATGATCTTAACAAGGTAGCCGTCATTATGACACAAACCGGTGGCGGATGTCGTGCAACCAACTATGTCGGCTTTATCCGCCGTGCCTTAGAGAAGGCCGGAATGCCGCAGATCCCGGTTATTTCCCTAAATCTTGGCGGCATTGAAACAAACCCCGGATTCCATCTGAATGCCGAAATGCTGATGCGTGTTGCCTACGCTGCCCTCTTTGGCGATATCTTCATGCGCTGTGTATACCGTATGCGTCCTTATGAACAGACCAAAGGCTCTGTAGAAGAAGTACATCAGAAATGGTTAAAGAAGTGCTGCGAATTTGTTTCCGGAAAACATATGCGTTTTGCCACTTTTAACAAAATGTGCCGTCAGATCATTGCCGACTTCGATGCAATTCCGATTACGAATGAAGTAAAGCCCCGCGTCGGTATCGTCGGTGAAATTCTGGTAAAATTTGCACCAGCTGCCAACAATTACCTTGTGGATCTCTTAGAATCCGAAGGAGCAGAGGCCGTTGTGCCGGATCTGGTAGACTTCATGCTCTACTGCTTCTACAACCAGATTTATAAAGCTGATTATCTGGGCATGAGCAAAAAGACCGCCCTGATTTCCCGTCTCGGTATCCGTGGCATTGAATTCCTTCGCGGAAGTGCACGCCATGCCTTTGAGAAGAGTACCCACTTCACGCCTCCGAGCAGCATTTATGAAACGGTGGAAAATGCAAAAACGATCGTAAACATTGGTAACCAGACCGGAGAAGGCTGGTTCCTGACCGGCGAAATGATTGAACTGATCCACAGCGGTGTCAATAACATCGTCTGCACCCAGCCGTTTGCCTGCCTGCCCAACCATGTCGTAGGTAAAGGTGTCATCAAAGAGCTTCGCAAGCACTATCCATTAAGCAACATTGTTGCCATCGACTACGATCCCGGTGCCAGTGAAGTAAACCAGTTGAACCGTATTAAACTGATGCTTTCTACAGCTCAGAAAAATCTTCATAAGAAGGAGGAAGACGCTTCGTGATCAAACAGGAAATCAACGAACTGAAACGCCTTTATACCCCAAGCAACTGCTCCATTACCAGAATCTGTGGCTGCTATGTCGATGGGGAAAAAAATAAAAAGACCGAATTTAAAGAAGCCTTTCTCTCCCTTCCGGAAGAAGAAATTTTTAAATACTTTGAACTACTGCGCAAAACCTTATCGGGAAGTCTCGGAAAGAATCTCTTAAATCTGGACTTTCCCCTTGCAAGCGAACAGGAAGGAGGCACCCAGGCTGCCCTTCTTGCCCTGCGTGACAGTAAATTAAAGGATGATGCCTTAATCGAAGAGTTTTATGACCGTGTCATCAATACGTATGAATACGTCGGCAACTACCTGATTCTGCTCATCCATGACGCTTATGACGTTCCGGGAAAGACCACGGATGGTTTAACCATGGATGATGCTTCTGATACGGTATTTGAATACATCATGTGCTGTATCTGTCCGGTGAATCTTTCAAAGCCCGGCTTAAGCTATGACAACATCAACAATGAATTCCATAACCGTATCCGTGACTGGGTGGTAGAAATGCCCGAAACCGGCTTTCTCTTCCCGAGCTTCAACGACCGTGCAACCGATATTCACTCTACGCTCTTCTATTCCAAGAATCCGGAGGAAGCACATAGCGAATTCGTAGAAAACATTCTTGGCTGTACCATGCCTTTGTCTGCCGGGACACAGAAGGAAGCCTTTCAGGCTTTGATCGAGGAAACGCTTGGCGATGAAGTCGAATACGAAGTGGTGAAAAATATCCATGAGAATTTGACAGAAATGATCGAGGAGCACAAAGAGATTCCGGAGCCTTTAACTCTTGACAAGAATCAGGTGAAAAGCCTCTTTGAAAAGAGCGGCATCAAGGAAGAAAAACTGACTGATTTCGATAAGCTCTATGATGCAGCCGCCGGAGAAGATACCTCTCTCTTTGTGAACAATGTGGCAAACGTCCGCACCTTCGAGGTAAAGACCCCCGATGTTGTCGTAAAGGTGAATCCGGAACGTGCGGATCTGGTCAATACTCTGCAGATCGACGGCAAACGCTGTCTTGTCATCGAAATCAACGATCATGTTGAAGTGAACGGCATTACCATTCATCAGGGTGTATCCTTAGAAGATGTGGCGGATGAAGAAGAATAGGAAATCAAAAAATGCTGATAACCAATTCTTTTTCGAATGATTATCAGCATTTTTATTATTTCTATGTTTGTATTTCTGTTTCTTTCTTTCCTGATCTGCTATACTCTTTCTGTCATGGATCAGAGTAGTTCCCATATACTTATTACAAGTAACTATTCAGAATAGTTACTATTACGAAAACAGATCACGATACCAGCGCAGAGCCGTAATGTACGCATCATATACCTGTTTGGAATCCATATGGTTCAGTAACATGGTGCGGTCAATTTCCTGCCAGTTGGCACTCTCATACTGCTTCACAAACTCTAACACCGGTGCAAAGTGTCCTTTATCCTCAATGAGTGCTTCCTCAATCTCCTTAGAAACCTTTACCATCTTAAGAGCCTCTTCCATCGGCTTATTAATAATAAGATCAAGTACCGAGAACAATCCCATTAAGAACAACTCTCCTGCCTGACCGCCCATTTCGAATACAGTTGCCAGATTCTCTGCGAATTTCGCCCGGAGCAGGGAAACACGCATAATCTCATTCGGACGATCTGCACAGAGCTGACTGGTCACCGCAGTGTTGATCCATTTCTTCAATTCCTTCTGTCCTAACATGGCTGCTGCATGACGGATGGATGTAATCTCAGAATTGACCGTCATATGGTTCACCATCTTCAACAGGGAAATCACAAGAGCCGTATCTCTTCCGATGACATCGGCTGCCTTTGTCAAATCAAAGTCCGGTTCATTCACAATATTCAGAAGTTCAATATAATTCACCTTCAACGGAGAGACCTTTGCCTCTCCCTTCGTTACCGGCATACGGTAGAATGCTCCTTCATAGAGCTGGTAGCCGCCCTCTGCCTTCAACTGCTCGAAAATTTCCTGTGTATCAATATTTCCGGCACAAAGCTTGATGTTCGGATAAATCTTCGTAAAATAAATTCTTGCCTTCGTAATATCAATCTTCTTATGATCGAGCAGAATATAATCCATCAGAAGAAGAACCTGGCGGTAATCCTCAAAGCTGGATACCGGCAGTTTACGAATAGCAAGCTTATATCCGCTGTTCTTTAATTCTTTCAGGCGGTTAATGTACATGTCATTCGGCAGAACTGCATTATCTACAAGCAGCACCACGCGGTCATGCGGCGCCTTACACTGTTCATTGATATCCGTAAACAGAGAAATATTATTTATGGAAATAAATACTTCCTTGTCTCCGGAAAGGGTCTCGATTCCCATATTTTCAATCAGTTCAAACCCCTGAATCTGTCCTACTCCATCATTCATTCCGGTTCCTAAGAAGCTGGGATTTAAAAGGAAGTTCTTCTTCTGGGTAAATAAGGAATATGCCTTCACGGTCATATTTTCATCAAATAAAGGTATTAACGTTGCAAGCATTTTGTCTTCGCCTTTCTCTCAAAAATACCAATCATCCATCTGTCTGGAACTACAATAACGATTCCGAATCGTCATGTTTATTTTACACTAAAAAACATCCAGTGTCTACTCACCACATACGTCTTCTTTCAAAAAGGAACATAATTTTTCATTTGGATATCCAAGGACTCCTGCCAGAAGTGTTTTCACATAAACCATCTCTTTCGTCATCCCATAAACCGGAACTGCACCTGCTTCCATCATCCATACGCCGGAAGCATATGCCGCCTCATTTGGACAAGGTGTTACGATTACCGGGATCCTGGCTTCCCTGCAGCGCATCAGGAACGGAAGCATGGAATACTCCGATTTCTGTTCCTCGTTCGTTCCTCCAATACAGGCTGTTGCCGAATGATACAGACCATGGATGACTGCACGGATTTCTTTATTAAGTACAATCTGCTGATAATTAAGCCCCACATATGGTTCTATGCACAGGACATCGCTTTTCAATTCTCCCATACGGGATAGGTCAATTCCATTGCCATTCCGCTGACTGCAGATCTTATCGCGTTTCAGTTCTTCCGTCCATTGGTTCAAGTGCATCGCTGCCCTGGAACATTCACCTTCCATCACCTTTGAGACTTCACCCAGACAAACCGCATCACGGCTGTAAAAGTCGTTGGAATAATCCCCGCTGCTTACAAGATGTCCTCCATGATGAAGAAAGCACCTTCCGTCCTCATTCCGGTACACCACATAGACACCGGAATGAATTCCTGCACAAATCAGCTCCACAGAACGCCGAAAGTTCTCATTTCCGTTCGCGCCCTCCTGATTAAGCGGCAGCTGGCTGGATACCAGAAATACCGGAATCTCCACCTTCGATAACGCTAACGCAAGCAGGGAAGCTGTATAGGCCAGCGTATCTGTCCCATGGGCAATCACGATTCCCCGATACTGTGAAAAATCACACTTTTTTAAAAAACGGAGTAATTCGTTCCATTTCGGAATCGTCATATTTTCGCTTAAAGTATTTAAAACGGTAACAACTTCAAATTTCTGATGGGCGCAGGGCGAATCCGATTCTTCAAAATATTGCAGAAGCAATGCTTTCGCTTTCTGAATGTCCACATCCCGCCGGTTCCCCTGTTCATCCCCGAAGGAACAGATCGTGCCTCCGGTTAACAATAATAAAATCTTACCTTCGCTCTCCATCATGCACTTAATCTCTCCGGAACACATCTCTGGTATAGACCTTCTCCTTCACATCGTCCAGACAGGCATCGTAACGGTTTGCAATGATTGCCTGACTCATTTCCTTAAACCTTGAAAGGTCATTCACGACACGGCTTCCAAAGAAGGTACTTCCATCTTCCAGTGTCGGCTCATAAACAATAACCGTTGCGCCCTTTGCCTTAATTCTCTTCATAACGCCCTGAATGGAGGACTGACGGAAATTGTCAGAATTGGACTTCATGGTGAGACGATATACTCCAACCACGACTTCCTTTTCCTTGTCAAGCTCATATTCCCCGTTCGCTTCATAACCACCTGCAAGCTCCAATACCCTATCTGCAATGAATTCCTTCCGCGTACGGTTACTGTCCACGATGGCTGTCATCATATTCTGTGGCACATCCTGATAATTGGCAAGAAGCTGCTTTGTATCCTTCGGCAGACAATAACCGCCATAACCAAAGGAGGGATTGTTATACTGATCCCCGATACGAGGGTCAAGGCAGACACCCTTAATAATCTGCCGGGTATCCAGGCCCTTCATCTCTGCATATGTGTCCAGCTCGTTAAAATACGATACACGCAGTGCCAGATAGGTATTGGCAAACAGTTTCACGGCTTCTGCTTCCGTATACCCCATGATTAAGGTATCGATGTTCTCTTTGATGGCCCCCTGCTGCAAGAGGTGTGCAAAGGTATTAGCAGCCTCCACCAGCTCCGGATTCTCCATATCCGTTCCAACAATAATTCTGGAAGGATACAGGTTGTCATACAGTGCCTTGGATTCCCTTAAGAACTCCGGACTGAACAGAATCCGGTCACAATGATACTTCTCCCGTACCGCAACTGTAAAGCCTACCGGAATCGTCGACTTGATTACCATAACAGCCTTCGGATTGACCTGCATCACAAGCCGGATAACCGCTTCTACCGCAGAGGTATCGAAGAAATTCTTCTTTGAATCATAATTGGTCTGTGTTGCAATTACGACAAACTCAGCATCCCGGTAAGCAGCCTCTGCATCTGTGGTTGCCACAAGATTCAAATCCTTTTCCCTTAAATATTTCTCAATATATTCGTCCTGGATCGGTGACTTGTGCTGATTGATCAGATTCACCTTTTCTTCTATAATATCCACTGCCATCACTTCATTGTGCTGTGCCAGCAAGGTCGCAATACTTAAGCCGACATATCCTGTTCCTGCTACTGCAATCTTCATCTGTTTTCCTCCTGACCGTAAAATTCCTGATACCACTGTGCAAAATTCCTTAATCCGGTTCGCAAGTCCGTTTTCGGGCAATAATCAAAGTCCTCCTGCAGGGCCTCTGTGTCTGCATACGTCACGGGTACATCTCCCGGCTGCATCGGCACAAGCTTCTTATGTGCTTCAAAATCATAGTCTGCCGGAAGGACTCCTGCTGCTACCAGCTCCTGCTGCAGAATATCCACAAAATCAAGCAGATTCTCCGGATGTCCGCCTCCAATATTATATACCTTGTACGGAGGAACCGGTAATCCGTCTGCTCCGTTTACCCGTTCCGGAGCCCCCTTCATCACACGCACGATTCCTTCCACAATATCATCCACATAGGTAAAATCCCTGCGGCAGTTTCCGTAATTAAAAATCTCGATGGTTTTCCCCTGAAGAAGCTTATTTGTAAAACCAAAGTATGCCATATCTGGTCTTCCTGCCGGTCCATAAACGGTAAAAAACCGTAAGCCGGTAGATGGAATGTTATATAACTTGCTGTAGGCATGTGCAAACAATTCATTCGACTTCTTCGTTGCTGCATACAAAGAGACCGGATGATCTACCGGATCCTCAGTGGAAAACGGCACCTTTTCATTCCCTCCATAAACAGAAGAAGACGATGCATATATAAGATGCGCAACGCCCTGTTTTCCATCATCGTAGGAATGACGGCATGCCTCTAAAAGATTGTAAAATCCAATCATATTAGAAGAAATATATGCATCCGGATTCGTAATGGAATACCGTACACCCGCCTGTGCCGCAAGATTTACAACAATCTGTGGTTCATAGGCTTCGAACAATTCCTGTATCATTGGGCGATCAGCAATATCTCCCTTTTTGAATATCCATTCCGTTTCCGGATATTCCTTTGATAGCTTCTCTATTTGTTTAAGTCTCCACTCTTTAATACGGACATCATAATAATCATTCAGATTATCAATCCCAATGATTCTTTCCGGCTTTTTTCCTTTTAAAAGTCTCATTACAAGATTGGCTCCGATAAAACCAGCTGCTCCGGTGACAAGTATTGTGGTTCCTTTCAGATTTAACTCATGCATATTTATTCTCTTTACCCTTCCAAATCATCCATCCATCTATTTTCCTAATAACCCACATAAAGTAGGACTTGTATGCTTTCAGAAAATCTGCATACGCACCCTACTTTTGTGACTAGTATAATTATTTATACTTTACCATTAATTCAGATAATTGTAAATGTCCTCGTTCCCTCCCACATTATTCTTAAGAACGATCGGGCAAAAGACTCTCAAATATTTCCCCTAAATCTGAGCTTCTCTATCATCTTGAATTTAACTCACACTTATTACATGTTTTGATTTTGCCCTTTACCCAAGCCATTCAGGACCTCTTCAACTGCCGTGATGTAAGCAATGAATGGGAACGGACATTCATGTAATGAATCCCCCTTTCTCATTCTATATTATAATTAAAACCTCTGTTTTGAAAATTTTTAGACTGAATTGTATTTTTTGTGTAATAAAAAAACCTATACCGCCATTTTAAGCCTATATGTGATTTTATCTTCGAAATAATCCAAAAAATAATATTTTAAGCAGTTTATACATTGGCGAATGCCATGATCTTCATTTATCTGCTTTTCCAGATGTCTCTCTCATACTCTTCAATCGTCCGGTCAGAGGAAAAGTATCCGGCTTTTGCAATGTTAATAAGCATCATCTTTGCGAATTTCTCACGGTCGTTGTAGCAGGCATAGGCCTCTTCCTTCTTTTCACAGTACTCTTTAAAGTCAAGGAGGGTCATGAACCAGTCCTTGTTTAAAAGCTCCTTCTGCAAGCGTGTGAGATTCTCTTCCTGTCCGATGGCAAGGAGCTCCTTTGATGTAATAAAATCAACTGCTTCCTTAATATCCGGATCCTTCTCATAAAAATCCTTCGATACATAATCGGACTTTTCATAATGTGCAATGACTTCCTCGCTGGATGCTCCGAAAATAAAGATATTGTCATCTCCTACAAGTTCATGGATCTCCACATTTGCACCGTCTTCGGTTCCAAGCGTTACCGCACCGTTTAACATGAACTTCATGTTACCTGTTCCGCTCGCTTCCTTGGATGCAAGTGAAATCTGCTCAGAAAGATCGGTTGCCGGGATCAGCTTCTCTGCCTTGGTTACATTATAGTTTTCCACCATAACAACCTTTAAATAAGGGCTCACCTCAGGATCTGCATTCACGAGCTCCTGCAGACACAGAATCAGATGAATGATATCCTTGGCAATCACATAAGCCGGTGCCGCCTTGGCACCAAAGATTACCGTAATCGGTGTTTCCGGTTTCTTTCCTGCCTTGATTTCCAGATATTTATGAATGACAAACAGGGCATTCATCTGCTGCCGCTTGTATTCATGCAAACGTTTGATCTGGGTATCAAAGATACTGTCCGGATTTAAGGTAAGGTTCTGTGTTTCCTTTAAATAAGCACACAGCTCCTTCTTATTTTCCATCTTTACATCCAAAAGCTTTTTAAGGAATTCCGGATCGTCCTGATACGCTAAGAGCTTTGTTAATTCCATGGCATCCTTACGGTATCCTCTTCCGATTGTTTCATCTAAGAGTGCCGTGAGCCTTGGATTACAATGTAACAGCCAGCGGCGGAACGTGATACCGTTTGTCTTATTGTTAAATTTCTCCGGATAAAGCTCATAAAACGGATGAAGCTCGGTCTTTTTCAGAATATCCGTGTGAAGGGATGCCACACCGTTTACGGAAAAGCCGTAATGAATATCCAGATGTGCCATATGCACAGTGTCATTGCGGTCGATAATGACTACCTTTTCATCATCGAATTTACGGCGTACCTTATCATCAAGAACCTCAATGATCGGAACGAGCTGCGGCACAACCTTATTCAGATAGGCAATCGGCCACTTTTCCAATGCTTCTGCCAGAATCGTATGATTCGTATAGGCACAGGTCTTTGAAACAATAGCAATGGCTTCGTCCATTGCTATGCCCCGCTCCATCAAAAGACGGATCAGCTCCGGAATAATCATGGTCGGATGTGTATCATTAATCTGGATCACCGCATAGTCTGACAGATCATGCAGATTTGAGCCACGCTTTACGCTTTCGTCCAGAATAAGCTGTGCGCCGCTGCTTACCATAAAGTACTGCTGATAAATACGAAGCTGTCTTCCCTCCTCATCCGAATCATCCGGATAAAGGAACAGCGTCAGATTCTTCTCAATGTCCGTTTTATCAAAGAAAATGCCATCCTGAACCAGATTCTCATCCACGGAATCCAGATCAAATAAATGAAGCTTATTGGTGTGATTTTCATAACCTGTCACATCAATGTCATACATTCTGGCATTCACCTTCAGATTGCCAAAGCTTACCGGATAAACCACCTCGGTACGGTTCAGCCAGCTTTGCGGCTCCATCCAGGGATTCGGAGTTTCCTTCTGCAGGTTCTTTTCAAATTCCTGCTTAAAAAGTCCCAGATGATAATTTAATCCAATTCCATCTCCGTTTAGGCCTAAGGTTGCCATGGAGTCAAGGAAGCAGGCAGCCAGTCTTCCAAGCCCGCCGTTTCCAAGAGACGGTTCAGGCTCAATCTCTTCAATTGCTGCAAGACTCTTTCCGTTACTTGAAAGAATATCCTTTACTTCATCATAAATTCCAAGATTAATCAGATTGTTGGAAAGAAGCTTGCCAATCAGAAACTCTGCTGAAACATAGTAGATCTTCTTTCCCTTCTGCTCGCTCTGTGCACGCTCTCTTTCCTTTGCCATCTCTTTCACAAGCTCAAGGAGCATGAAATAAATCTCCTTCTCGCCTGCTTCCTGAATGGACTTTCCAAGTTTTTGTTCCAATAATTCTTTATTCAACATCTGTTTTCTCCTTTTCGGGGGAATGCTATCCTTTTACGGCTCCGGATGCCACACCTTTAATAATATATTTTTGTCCGGACAGATATACAATGATAATCGGGATTATGGTTAACATAATACTTGCCATCATTGGTCCCATCTCAACCTTTCCGTAGCTTCCCCGGAAATACTGGATGAGCATCGGGATCGTTTTATATTTCTTAATATCAAGCACCAGGGTCGGAAGAAGATAATCATTCCATACCCACATGGCTTCCAGGATTCCTACGGAAATCATCGTTGGTGCCAGCATATGCATATCAATCTTAAAGAACGTCTGGATCGGATTACAGCCATCGATCAGGGCTGCCTCTTCTACCTCAAGCGGAATGGACTTTACGAAGCCACAGAACATGAATACGGCAAGTCCTGCCCCGAATCCAAGATAGATTACCCAGATATTCCAGGGAGTATTTAAATGAAGTCTATCTGCGGTCTGTGACAGGGTAAACATCACCATCTGAAAAGGAACCACCATCGAAAAGACAAACAGGAAATAAAGTACCTTAGAAAGGATGCCCTTTACACGGGTAATGTACCATGCACACATGGAACAGAAAAGCAGAATCGCTGCCACGGAAGTAATCGTAATAAATAAGCTATATCCCAGGCTGTTCAAAAAGCCTTTGGATTCAATAGCATTAATATAGTTTTCCAAACCTGCAAAGGTTTCTGCGGTAGGAAGCTTGAAAACGCTTCCGGTGCTGATGGCAGATTCCTTTTTCAGGGAATTGATCAAAATCATAAAAACAGGAAAAATCCATAACAGGGAGAGGATGGTCAAAATGACAACTAATATGGTATTTCCGACTTTTTTCTTTGTATTCATTACTGCTGCACCTCCCTTGATCTGGTTGCTCTAAGCTGGAACAGGGAGATAAAAATTACCAGTGCACAGAAGATCACTGCCTTCGCCTGTCCGTAACCCTTCCACTGCATACCGGAGCGTGCATAGAAGGTATTGTAAATGTTAAGGGCCATCATATCGGTCATATGGTTCGGATCCCCGCCGGTCAACGCAAGGTTCTGGTCAAACAGCTTGAAGGAATTCGTTAAGGTTAAGAAAATACAAATGGTAACGGAAGACATTACCATGGGAATTTTAATTTTAAACAAGGTCTGCAGGCGGTTTGCTCCGTCAATCTCGGCTGCTTCAATTAAAGAATCCGGAACGTTCTGCAGGCCTGCAATGTAAATAATCATCATGTAACCAATCTGCTGCCATCCCATCAGGATAATGAGTCCCCAGTAGCCTGCGGTTGCATTTAATGCAAGCAGGGGCTGTTCTAGAATCGTCATCACACAGTTAATCAGGATCTGCCAGATATAACCAAGCACGATACCACCGATGAGGTTTGGCATAAAAAACACGGTACGGAAAACATTTGTTCCGCGTAATTTCTGTGTCAGTAAAACGGCAAGTGCAAATGCCAGAATATTAATACTTAAAATGGATACCACTGCAAACAATACGGTAAATCCAAATGCCCTCTGAAAAGAGGTGTCCGTAATTGCAGCACGGTAATTTGCAAGTCCTACCCACGTCGCATTTCCTACTGTTGTAAATTTACAGAAGGATAAGTATAAGCCCTCCACAAACGGAACAATAAATCCGATGATAAATGCAGCCAGCGTGGGCAGAATAAAAATAACTGCATGTTTCTTTATTGCCTTCTCCATAACATAACCTCCATATTACATAAGAATGGGCAGACAGTATTTTCTGCCTGCCCATTCCGGTTTCTTTATTTACTGCTGATTGGCAAGCTCATATTCGGTTGCCCATCCATCTACGAATGCACTTACTACTGCATCCCAGTTTGCATCGGTCTCATCTGCCGCATAAGCGGTTAATGCAGATCCTACACCATTCTTCCATTCTTCAGAAGGCATGGTTGTGAAGTTCCATGATACAGGTGTCTTTCCTTCTGCGGTATATGCGCTGTCCTGCTTAACAAATAAGTTTGGAGATTCCTTTGCGTTCTTGAAAGGAATAACAAATCCCATTTCATCAGACATGGAAGCAGTTCCCTTATCGGAAGTTACACACCAGTACATGAAATCAAGTGTTGCCTGGATATCATCTTCAGAAGCATCCTTGTTTACACACCAGTAATTTTCAGTACCGGTACAAAGTCCCTGGTTTGCTTCATCACCAACACCGATATAGATCGGAATCATGGCAAGATCATCATCGGTAAACTTACCGTCACCAACCAGGTTTCCATATTCCCAGGAACCATTCTGGAAGAATACGGCTTCCTTGTTTAAGAATTCATTTCTGGAATCGTCACCGGTCTTTGCTGCAAGATCCTTGCCGCTGCAGGTGCTGTTATTTACATACAGATCCCAGATGTTACGGTATGCATCAAGATAGGTTCCCTTGATAGCCGGAGTAGATCCGATACCGTCTTCCTTATACTCGAAGTAAATCGGAAGGTTTGCAAGATGGGTCTTGAATCTCCAGTCAGAGGATCCGTCCATACCTGCGGAAGTAAATGCTGCAAATCCAAGCTCAGAAGAACGGCTTGTAATATCTTCTGCAACCTTCTTTAAATCAGCAAAGGACTTGATGTCATCTATGCTGTAGCCTGCTTCTGCAAGTAAGGTCTTATTGCAGATCAGTCCGTAAGATTCAATAACATATGCAATACCAGCTACTGCATCTCCATCCTTTAATGCGAAATCTTCGCTTGTCAGTTCGCCATAGATTGCAGATCCGGAAAGGTCATAGCAGTAATCCTTCCAGTTTGCAAGACCAACCGGTCCGTTTACCTGGAATAATGTTGGTGCTCCGCTCTTTCCCATTTCACTCATCAGAGTGGTTTCATAATTTCCGGAAGCTGCTGTCACAACAGTAACCGGTACGCCGGTCTCTTCGGTATAAGCCTTTGCCAGATCCTGCCACTGCTCATCCTGCTCCGGCTTGAAGTTCAGGTAATATACAGATCCCGCTCCGGTGCTTGTTGCTGCTTCGCCTTCAGAAGCCTCTGTGCTTTCTGCTGCATCTGCAGCCTCTGCTGTTTCTGTTGTTTCTGTTGTTTCTGCTGCTGTGCTTTCGCTGCTGTCACTTGCAGTATCTGTAGAGGTGCTTCCGCAACCTGCCAGAACTCCTGCTGTCATCATAGCTGCCATACCAAGGGCAAGCCATCGTTTTACATTTTTCATAGTATTCCTCCCATTTCTTTTATGATCCGCACCTTCATGGAAGAGTGCGTTTCTTTGTTTTGTTATACTTATCTTATCAGAAATGTAAAAGATTCATTATCAATTATTCTACCTCGAATGCAAAAAAATAAACCTGATATGATTTTTCATACAGGTTTATTTTTTGTTATCTGAATCATTCCTTATCTTCTTACTGCTCAGCTTCAAATTCCAGCACACTTTCCTGCACCATCTGCACAAACTTCTCCGGTGTAATCTTCTGTTCCGCCAGAAGCGGCAGTGCAACTCCCAGCGTCTCTTCCTGTAGGATGGAATTCCATTTTACCTGATAGTTTGGAACAATCTGATCTGCCCTGGAAAACGCTTTCAGATAATCCTTTAATACCTGTGGCTTATCTGTCAGATCCTGGTTAAAAAGAGTTTCTTTTTCATTCTTATTATATTCTGTCCGGAACTTCAAAAATTCCACTGCCGCCGCTTTAACTTCATCCGGGTAGCTGGAAACAACCGCCCAGCCAAAGGTTTCCGGGGATGCCACCAGTGTATGCTCCGGAAAAGAAGAAAACCGTATCTCATCCCCTCTGTTTTCCGGGATCTGGTCAATCAGCCAGTAACCATTCGGAATCATAGCCGCCTTATCTGAAAAGAAATTGGAATACGCCACATCAAAGTCCGTATGGAGAGCATCGTCTGTTGTATAAGAAAACAGCTTCTGCAGCACCTCTCCCAGATACAGACCGCTTTCATTATCATAGCTTTCCGGAAGCATCTGTCTCATGAACTCTGCCCCTTCTTTACTTTCCGCAAGGGCTGCCGTGGCAATCAGCATCGGTGCCCATCCGGTTCCCTCCGTATGCAGAGCAAGCGGCGTAATTCCATGCTCCTTTAAGGTATCGCAGCATTCCCAGAATTCCTCCCAGGTTTCCGGAAAGCGGTCAATCCCCGCCTGTGCAAACAAATCTTCATTCCAGAATATTCCGGCACAGGTAAATGCCGATGTGCTGATCGGTCCTAAATATACCTCTCCATCTGCATAGGTACTTCCCTGCAGCACAAACGGTTCAATATTCGTCTTCCAGGAAAGGTCCTCTTCCAGATAAGGACTCAGATCCTCAAGTCTTCCTTCTTCCACCATCATCATATAAAAGGAAGGAATCGTACATACATCATAAATAACTGCAGGCAGACTGTCCGTTACATTCATTCTTCTGAGATTCTGCCGGTATTCCTCCTCCGTTTCAAGTACCCATTCCACATCCAGGTAATACTTTCCTGCATAGGCTTTATTAAACGCATCGGCAAGCTCCTGATTGTTCTTCTTTCCCGTGGTCGGTTCCACCGTAAAAATAATCGGAATGGAAATCACGCTGCTCTCTTCCTTAACCGTATTTTCACTCTCCGTTCCTGCACATCCCGGAACTGCCATGCCACACAGCATCATAAGAAGAAAGAACGTCATGCCTTTCCTGCATTTTCTATAAATTCTCTTCATGCTGTTCCCCTTCCCCCGGGATTTCGATCGTACAGGTTGTTCCATCCTGCTCTGCCCGGTAAGTAAACAGGACCTCTTCTCCATATTTCAGCCTAAGTCTCGTCAGTACATTGCTCACTCCATAGCCGTTTTTCGCATTCTTGGGAAAAAGCTTTCTGGCTTCCGAAAGGGGCCTGCCGTTTAATGCATTGATCTTTTCTGCCATTTTCTCCGCAATAGGTATCCCGCTGTTATAAACGGTAAGAATCAGCCTGCCATCCTGCTTATACACATGAATCCGGATCTGACCGCCCTCATAGATTTCACAGAAGCCATATTTAATCGAATTTTCCACAAGTGGCTGTAAAATCAGCTTTAACACCCAGGTTTCCTCCGGATCCACTTCACAGTCTATCGTATAGGTAAACAGATTTTCATTACGGATCTGCCGGATCTGCAGATAACTCTTCACATTTTCAAGCTCATCTTCCACCGTAACAATTTCACTTCCCTTACTTAACGAAAGCCTCAGATATTTAGACAGAGCCTGAATCATATTCATCGTGGTCTCTTCTTTATTAATTCTCGCCAGCATATAAATCGTGTCCAGCGTATTATATAAGAAATGCGGATTAATCTGGCCGATCAGCATATTTAATTCACTGGTGCGCAGCTCCTTCTGCTGTGTCCTGATCTCATCCAGCAGCTCTTTGATATTGGAAAGCATCTCATTATAGGCATTCCCGATCTGGTCAAGCTCTGTTTTCGTATTCAGATGGACCAGCTTACTGAAATCCTCTCCGTTAAATTCTGTCATGGCCCGGTTCAGTTCCTTAATGGGCTTCGTAAATTTATTGGAAAAATAAATACTTAATACTACGGCAATCGCAATAACTAACAGGTAGATGACAAGCAGCACCCAGAATACCTTGGTAATTTCCTTACCAAGTACCCTCTCAGGAACAAGTGTAAATACCGAAAATCCACACTCCTCCTGTTTATAAACAGATAATATGCCTCCGCTTATTTTTTCATTTTCCACCAGAGATCCATACCCTTGTGTCTGCGCATAATCAGCCAGAACAGCTTCCTGCTCCGGGGATAACGTAAAACCTTCGGGATACCAGTACGCACAGATTCTTCCCTGTGGATCCATAATTCCGATTGCTGCCTCCTGTGTGAGCGTATCTTCTTCAAGCAGCAGACTATGCAAAAACCCCGGATTCATCTTAAAGAACAAATATCCAGGCTCATGTGCATAATTCAGGCTGTGTACCTTGCGTCCGACAAACAGTGCTTCTTCACCTGTCCCAAACAGATAGTCCTTCATAACAAACCACCTGGTATCGGCATAGGAACTGCCAAGCTGCTGCACCAGAAGGCTGTCAGCAAAATACTGATAGGGAATCTTAGAATAGGACCGGGTATAAAGATTTTTCTTATTATCCACATAACAGTATTCTGAAACATGATCGAGGTCAATATAGGCAAAATATTTACTTAAAGAATTCCGGTCTACCTCTTCCATAGGCTTTGCCTTAAGACTCTGCTGCACCTGATTATTTAAAATGCATTCTTCTGTCACCTTTTCGGTCTTCTGATACAGGTTATCAAGTGAAATCCCGGTCTTTTCCGTCATAAAGGTATATTTATCCGTAACGATTCCCATCATAATATTACGCATATAAAACCAGACTCCCATGCTTGACAAAAACAGCGCAAGCAGAAGAAGTCCGATTGTATATTTCAAATATTTTCTTTGAATTCCGGAGGTTGCTTTTCTGATTTTCATATGATAAATTCTTATATCCCTTCTAAACGGCTACCATTCCTTCTTATATTCGGTGGGAAGCTTCCCGGTATATTCCTTAAACAGATGGGAAAAGTAAGATGGATTGCTGATACCGATCTGTTCACAAATGCTTCCGATACTTTCATTCCCGTTCTGCAAAAGCTTCTTGGCCTTTTCCATCCGGCACTGTAACAGATATTTTTTAAAGGACATCTGCTGGCTTTCTTTAAATACCCTTCCAAAATAAACGGGATTCAGGTACACATGCATGGCGACCGCTACAATCGAAAGATCCTCCTCCTGCAGATGCTCGTCAATATAGGCCAGGGCTTCTGTCATATATTCCCGGTTTCCTCCAACCTCATGACTGGCGGCATAATTCTTTCGTTCTTCAATTGCCCGGCACAGAATCTTATAGCTCACATCCACTTCCTTCGATGCACTTAAGTTCTGCATATTGGAATAATAATTCTGGAACTGCTTTTTTAATTCCTCCGACATTCCATAAGTCTCTTCCAGGAAAACCTCAGCATCAAGCATGACCGTATGAAGTCTCTGGCGCTGTGTCTCCTCCTGTGCCGGAAGCGTGTAAAGGAAGTGTACAAAAGCCTCCTTCAGGGCATTTTCATCATTCCTGCGAAGCGCACTTCCAATCTGCTGCTCTTCCGGTGCCGACGTATCCTTAGCATATTGCGAGGCACTTTCCATATAAACGGTAAATGAACCGGAACCGGCTTCACTTGCCATAGTAAACAGCTCGCTGGCTTCTTCGTAGCTTTTCCGGATTCCGGGAAGTCCCTTATAGGGCTTGGATATGGAAGCAATGATAGGACTCTTCAGTTCTTCCTTTGCTTCCTCCAAAAGATGCTTCACTGCAAGTACTGTGGCATTTTCTTTCGTGCGGACCAGAAAGAGCAGCGTCTCTCCCTGTCCCTGCAGGCATAAATAAGCAAACCTCTCCCGCAGCTTTTGTTCCAGAAAGGACTTCAGGGCAAACCGCGCTGCTTCATATTCCAATGTATTCGTGATTTTGTATGCAAGATCAATATCCGTATTCACAGCAATAAAACGCTCTTCCTTTTGTAATGGCTGATCCACGGTCTCAAAAACCTCGGTCAGCTTATCAAAGGAAATCTGATTAAACAGATACTTCTGCACAATGACCTGCAGGAAGCTTGTCGCATCCTTCATTACCAGCTTCTCCCAGCTTTCCATGCGCTCTTCTTTTTTCTGCTTTTCCATACAGGACCGGTACGCATTCTGCATGGTTTCCTGCAGCTTGTCATCCTCAATCGGCTTTAACAGATAAGCAAACGCACCGAGATCGCATGCTTCCTTTGCATACTCGAAATCCCGATACGCACTTAATACAACAAACAGGCACTCCTGGCCTGTCTGCTGTATCGTATCCATCATCTGTAATCCGGTCATCTGTTTCATCCGGATATCGGTCAGCACCACATCCGGTTTCTTCTCACGGATCACTTCAATTGCCTGCTCTCCGCTTAATGCTGTACCAACCACCTGGAATCCCATCTGCTCCCAGTCATAAGTCTTTAACAGACCCTTTAATAAAATCGGTTCATCATCTACAATTACAAGATCCAATAATTTCATCATTGCTTCCCCATATATAAGTCTGTTCTTCCATACCATTCAGTTTACCTGTCCGATGCAAAAAATTATACCAATTGTCATACACAGGATGCAAAAATTCATACTATTTGGTCTGATTTAAGATTTCCATGAACTCTTCGCCTGTAATCGTTTCCTTTTCATACAGGTATTTCGCAAGCTCATGAAGCTTATCCTGATGGGCGCTTAGAAGCTCCATGGCTGTGCTGTAGCCCTGCTTTACAAGAGAAATCACCATATCGTCAATCTCTGCTGCCTTCTGCGGCGAACAGCTTAAGGTAGCATCTTCGTTAAGATACGCATTGTTCCGGGTTTCAAAGGCAACCATTCCGAATTTTTCACTCATGCCATACCGGGTAATCATTGCCCTTGCAAGCTTCGTTGCCTGCTCAATATCATTGGAGGCTCCTGTGGTAATGGAATGGAAAATCAGTTCTTCGGCACATCTGCCGCCTGTAAGGGTTGCAATCTTATTGGTAAGCTCTTCCTTCGTCATCAGGTTACGCTCCTCGGAATCTACCTGCATGGTATAACCGAGTGCTCCTGAGGTACGGGGAATAATCGTAATCTTGGTAACAGGTGCGGATTGTGTCTGCAATGCGGCCACAAGTGCATGTCCGATCTCATGATAGGATACAATGAGACGTTCCTTCGTGGACAAGACCTTATTTTTCTTCTGATAACCGGCAATGACCGTTTCAATACTCTCTTCAAGATCTGCCTGGGTAACGAACTTACGGTTCTCACGGACTGCACGGAGCGCGGCTTCATTGACCATATTGGCAAGCTCTGCCCCCGACGCTCCGGAAGCGGCTCTTGCAATGGCATTAAAATCTACCTGATCCGAAAGCTTAACCTTACGGGCATGTACCTTCAGAATTTCTTCCCTTCCTTTTAAATCCGGAAGCTCCACAGGGATTCTGCGGTCAAAGCGTCCGGGGCGGAGCAATGCCGGATCCAGACTGTCCGGCCGGTTCGTTGCAGCCAGAATCACAACACCCTTTGAAGCATCAAAACCATCCATTTCCGTTAATAACTGGTTCAGGGTCTGCTCCCGTTCATCATTACCTCCATAGCCGCCGCTGTCACGCTTTTTACCAATGGTATCAATTTCATCAATAAACACAATACATGGTGCCTTTTCATTCGCCTGCCGGAACAGGTCACGTACCTTGGAAGCACCCATACCGACAAACATCTCCACAAATTCCGAACCGGAAATCGAAAAGAACGGTACACTGGCTTCGCCTGCAACGGCCTTTGCCAGTAAGGTTTTACCGGTTCCGGGAGGTCCTACAAGAAGTGCACCCTTCGGACATACCGCACCGATTTCCTGATACTTTGCCGGATTGTGCAGGAAATCTACAATTTCGGTTAAGAGCTCCTTGGCTTCATCTTCACCCGCCACATCATTGAAGGTTATTCCGGTTGTAGATTCCACATAGACCTTGGCATTGCTTTTCCCGAAGGACATAAATGGATTTCCTTCTCCGCCGCCACCCATCTTTTTCATCATATAATTGCTGAGCAGTTGACCAAGTCCCCAGAAAATCAGGATCGGAACAATCCATACCAACAGGAAATTCAGGATCGGATTCATTTCCTTTTCCGCAACACGTCCAAATTCACAGCCTGCATCCTCCAGACGGTTTACAAGCTCCGGATCATCAAACGTTGTGGTTGCGTAGTACTTCGGCTCTTCCTTATCAGTATCCACAAAATAAATGGAATCGCCGTTTAACTCTACCCTGGACACTTCCTTACTTTCTACCATGTTAAGGAACGTTCCGTAGTCCACTTCCGTAATCTGGTTTCTCCTGATCAGCAGTGGAAACAGGAAGGTATTGAGCAGAATCAGCACCACCATCATAACAAAGTAATAAAACAATAACGGCTTCTTTGGTTTTTCAACTTTTTTCATACACTATCCTCGCTTTTGCTTTTTATATTGTCTGGGCGTACACCCTGTAATAACTTTAAATTTCCTGTTAAAATTGGATAAATTCTTAAATCCGCACTGGTAGGCGGCATCCGCAACTGCTGCACCCCCAAGAATCTTCTCACAGGCCTTCTGAATCCTCAGGCGGTTCAGATACTCAATCGCTCCCATTCCCGAGATCTCCCGGAACCTCTGCATGAAATAGCTTTCACTTAAATGAACCTGTCTGGCCAACAGCTCTATGGTAATGGCATCCTCATAATGCTCTGCCATATAGTCAAGCACGGTCCGGATCTCTTCCCAGGAATCTGTTTCCTGCCGGCAAATTACCGATCCGGACTGTTCCGTATACCATAATAGCTTTAACAGCTCTCCCTTCATCAGAAGGTCAGTCTGTGCCCGGTTCTCATTCGCGCAGAAAATAATATGCTCTGCACATTCCTTTAACTGCAGGTAACAGGGATTGTCTGTATGAACGGGAAGCAGCCTTGCTGTTCCCCTGCAGAGAGGAAAAATCATCTCGGTATAACACCGGTCCTCACTGCTTCCAAGCATTTCGGTACGGAATACCACCGTATCATAACAAAGGCATCCGTCCGCCTCAATGGCATGAAGTACCTCCGGCTGGATCAGCAGAATATCCCCCGGATGAACCTCTGCTTCCCGGTCGCCGATTCTCATAATTCCTTCTCCGTCCGTCACATAATTCAGCTCCCACTCCCTATGCCAGTGAAGCGGCATGAACGGAAAGTAATCCGGGATCCGGCTTTCATAATAGCTGTATGGCACAAGATAGGAGCTGTGCCTGCGCTTTTCGTGTGCATTTGACTCAAACAGTTCCTGATTTTCTGCCACTTTTCCTGCTCCTTCCCGAAAAACATAGAATTGTACTATTTTTTCATAGAATTATAGTAGAATAATCCTATTTAAGATAGTATTGTATCGTTATAGACAGGGAAAATCAATTCCCTTACCGCAGATTTAATAAAAATTTTAGATCCTGAACAATGGAGGTTATCTATGAGCACAGAAAGAAAACAACCGGAATGGCTTGACAATGCCGTATTCTATGAAATTTATCCCCAGTCCTTCCGTGATACCAATGCTGACGGTATCGGTGATTTTAACGGAATTATCGAAAAGCTGGACTATATTAAGGAACTGGGATGTACCGCCCTTTGGCTGAATCCCTGCTTTCTCTCCCCCTTCGGCGATGCCGGATATGACGTGGAGGATTATTACACCGTAGCTCCCCGTTACGGAACCAATGAGGATCTCGTTCATTTATTTGAAGAAGCACACAAAAGACAGATGCATGTCCTTCTTGACCTTGTTCCGGGGCACACGGCGGTTACCTGCAAATGGTTTAAAGAATCCATGAAGGCCGATAAGAATCAATACACCGACCGCTATGTCTGGACAGACAGTGCCTGGGAATCCCCGGAAAATATGGCAACCATCCGCGGCATCTCGGATCGCGACGGTTCCTGTGTGGTAAACTTCTTCTCCCATCAGCCTGCTTTAAACTATGGCTTCTATCAGCCGGATCCTTCGAAAAAGTGGCAGCAGCCCATGGATGCCGAGGGGCCTATGGCTTCCCGCGAGGAATTAAAGAATATCATGCGCTTCTGGCTTTCCTTAGGCTGTGATGGCTTCCGTGTAGATATGGCCGGCTCCCTTGTGAAAAATGATGTGGATGGAAAAGGAACCATTGCGCTCTGGCAGGACATCCGTGAATTTTTAGACGAAGAATTCCCGGCTGCAGCCATGGTCAGTGAATGGGGTGAACCGGATAAGAGCCTCATCGGTGGTTTTCATATGGACTTCCTGCTTCACTTCGGACCCTCGCATTACAATGATCTGTTCCGCTGCGATGAACCCTATTTTTCCCGCCGTGGAAAAGGAAGTGCAAAGGAATTTGTTGCAAAGTACTGTGAAAACTATGCAAAGACAAATGGCCGGGGACTGATCTGTATTCCGTCCGGCAATCACGACATGGATCGTCTGGCCCGTACCCTGGATCCCGAAGAAATGAAAATTGCCTTTGCCTTCCTTCTTTCCATGCCCGGTGCTCCATTCATCTATTACGGGGATGAAATCGGTATGCGGTATGTAGAAAACCTGACCTCTGTAGAAGGCGGCTATAACCGTACCGGTTCCCGTTCTCCGATGCAGTGGAACACTTCCGCAAATGCAGGCTTTTCTTCCGCTCCCTCTGAAAAGCTGTATGTTCCTGTGGACCCTGACCGTAACCGCCCGAATGCAGAAAACGAAATGGCTGATGACACCTCCCTTTACAGTGAGGTAAAGCGTCTCATTGCCTTCCGTATGGCTCACCCTGCCCTGCAGAGTATGGCAGCGATCCGCTTTCTCTCCGACGGTGATCCGCTCATTTACGAGCGTACCTGTGACAAAGAAAGGATTCTGGTGATCATTCATCCTGCAGACCGTAACGTGGTTGTTCCGGATGTAAAGGGAGAGATCCTTTATACTGTTGGTGGAAATGCCTCTGTAACAGGAGACAACCTTGCAGTCGATGGTGGAACTGCCGTGTTCCTTGCTTTATAAATATCTGTCCATCCACATGGAAATCCCCTGTCAGATCAACTTCTAACAGGGGATTTTCAATTAAATTCTTAATTTCAAATATTCCTAATCCACCTTAAGAATCGTCTTAAGAATTCGTCCTACACTTGTTTCCATTTCTTCACGTGTAAGGCATCCCTGTCGGACAGCCTCCATAAGACGGTCTGCAAATCCACGTGGCATTTTCAGATCGTTTCCGGCATGTGTTTCCTTGTAATGCTCTCCACAGGTCCACCAATCGGTTGTTACCATACCACCAAATCCCCATTCCTCACGGAGAACTCCGGTTAACAGTTCCTTATATTCCGATGTCCGGTGTCCGTTCATGATATTATAAGAAGACATGACTGCCCACGGCTTCTGTTCCTTCACAATCCTTTCAAAAGCCTTCAGATAGATTTCCCGTGCTGCACGCTCCGATACCCGTGAATCACAGTTCTTACGATTTGTCTCTTTATTATTACATGCAAAATGTTTTAAGGCCGCACCTATGTGATTCGACTGGATTCCTTTCACCATAGCTCCTGCAAGCTCTGCTGTCAGAAGCGGATCCTCAGAATAATATTCAAAATTACGTCCACACAACGGACTCCGGTGAATATTAATCGCCGGTGTCAGCCAGACCGCTATATTGTTCTCCTTTACTTCAGCACCTCCAGCTTCACCAATCCGTTCCACAATCTCCGGATTCCATGTGCAGGCAAGTAAGGTAGCGCACGGAAACGCTGTTGTATTGACACCTGCTTCCGGAGCAATCCGTAAGCCGGCCGGCCCATCGGCTGTCATGATATCAGGGATTCCATATTCCGGGAAATTACCAAAGCCAAAGGTATTGGCAACTCCGGTATTCGGCTGTCCGCCAAGAAGATAGGCCAGTTCTTCCACAGAAAGCTGCGCCAGGAATTCTTCCATGGTAATGGTTCCATCTGCGACCTCTGTAAAATCATGCTCTCCGCTTCGATGCATTCCACGCCAGAGCACATAGCTTTCTACCAGTTTTCCTTCCGGTGTAAATCCATCGGTCTGTTCATCTTTTAATTTGCCGATTTCAGATGCGTTCGGATCATTGGCCTGCATCAAAGGAAGTTCTTCAAAGGTGCCATCTGCCAACATTCTTTTCTTAAGGGAAGTCGGTGCCAGCTTCGTTGTCAGTTGTTCCGTAATGACATCTTCCTCCAGCACATAGCTATAAGAAAGCTTCTCTACATCCCGTACTGAAGTTCCAGCATAAATGACATAAGTGCCTTTTTCCAGAACATAAGCAGCCTTCCTAACCTTACCAAGGTCGTCAAAAGATGCCATATCACTGACCTTCCACTGTAACAGTAAGAGCTGTGATTCTCCCGTCTGAAGAAGTCGTGTCTTTTCAAATGCAACAAGCTCCTTATCCGGTTTACCCAACTTTCCCTGCGGTTTGCCGACATATATCTGAACCACTTCTTTTCCGGCACAGCTTCCGGTATTCGTTACCTGAACCCGGACCTGAATATTACCATGGTTCTCTCCTGCTTCCAATGGCTTCACCTCAAAGGTCGTATAAGAAAGTCCGAAACCAAATGGATAATTTACCTTTTCCCGTGCACCCGGAATGGTTTCAAAGTAACGATAACCGACATAAATATCCTCCACATAATCCACATAATCCCTGGATTCATGGAAGCTCTCCGAGGAGGGATAATCCTGCAAAGCTTTGGCAAGGGTATCAGAAAGCTTGCCGGAGGGATTCCCTTCTCCTAACAGAAGTTCCGCTGCTGCAGTTCCTCCTTCCATGCCGCCCTGAAAAGCAAACAATACGGAAGAAATGAGGTCATCCTCTGCAAACCAGGAGGTATCTACCATACCCCCTACATTCATCACGACAATGACCTTATCAAAATGCTCCTTTACAAGATCAACCATCTGCTGTTCCCCATCCGACAGACAGAAATCTCCGTTTGAAAAAATGCCGGCAGCCCTTTTGGTCATTTCGACCTCAGAATCACAGATTGCCTTATTCTCCGGATCAATATATGCTGTCCTGTCCCAGCCTTCTCCCGAGAAGCGACAGATACTGATAATTGCCGTATCGGTATAGGATTCTGCTTTCTTTATAAGCTCTCCGGGGATCTGAGGCTCTATGGTCATTCCCGGCACTGCTCCATTCTGATACTGTTTTTTGATATCCTCACGGTAAAAGTCGCAAAGTTCTTCAAATATGCTCACTTTGTCAGCCTTACTCTTTAATCCATCATACAACGTCCGTATATACTCACAGGTAACATCACCGCTTCCACCACCTCCTTTTACATAATCGAAGGTTCCCTTCCCGAATAACACAACCCTGGTTCCTTTTGCAAGTGGAAGAACCTTATTTTCATTCTTCACAAGAACCATGCCTTCCTTTGCTGCTTCTTTAGAAAGTGCAATATGTTCCTTACTTCCCGTAACACGTTTCCCATCCTGTCCGAGTGGAATTCCCGGCTGATATAATGCTCTCGCCCATCTTTTCATCTGTAAACACCTCATTTATTTTTAAACATTTAATTCTGCAAATAACCTCTCTGCATAATACACGGACTGCATGGCATCCTTTCCATAGAAATCGGCACCGATCATATCCGCATATTCCTGCGTCAGTACCGCACCTCCGACCATTATCCTGCATTCCGGTACTTCCCTGCGAAGCTGTCTGATCGTCTCTTCCATGCTTTCTACGGTTGTGGTCATTAATGCACTCAATCCGACTAACGGTGCATGACTTTCTTTCACTGCTTCCACGACAGTTTCCGGAGGCACATCCTTTCCAAGGTCAATCACATCATAACCGTAGTTTTCCAACAGGACCTTTACAATGTTCTTACCAATATCGTGAATATCACCCTTCACGGTTGCAATGACGATCGTTCCTTTCTTCTCCTGCGCCACACCCTGGCTCGCAACATATTCCTTAATGGCTTCGAATCCGGCCTTTGCTGCCTCTGCACTCATCAATAGCTGCGGCAGGAACATCGTTCCCTTTTCAAAGCCCTGTCCGACAAGGTCCAGTGCCGGAACCAGATCTTCATTGATGATTTCCATGGTTCCCTTCTTTGGCTTACCGGTTCCGTCATCCTCAAGCAGCTCCTTCGTTGCCCGGAATGCCGGCTCCTTTAAGCCCTTGACGATGCAGTCCTTCAGGCTGATGATGCCTTTTTCTGCCGTTGCGGCAGCACCTGCTGCACCACCTGTGCCTGTGCCACCTGCCACATCACTTACAACCTTAATCTGCATGGCTGCATACTTCTCAATATAATCCCTGCACTGGCTGTCAAAGCCGCCAAGGACACAATAGGTATCATACGCCTGACGCATCAGGGCTGCATTCGGATTGATGATTCCGGCAGACAATCCGGCATCCATCGCCATTGAGAAAAAGGCGGCATTAATGATTTCACGCTGTGGAAGTCCGAAGGAAATATTCGAAACACCAAGGACGGTTCTGCCTCCCTGTGCCTTAATGCCTCGTACGGCATCCAGGGTTGTTTTGGCTGAAGAATCATCCGTACTCATCGTCATGGTGAGGGCATCAATAACGATGTCCTTCCGCTTGATTCCATATTCCTCGGCCGTACGGTAAATCTTCTCTGCAATGGCAAGTCTCCCTTCGGAGGTATTTGGAATGCCATCTTCATCCAATGTCAGTCCGACAACAGTTCCACCATACTTCTGTACCAATGGAAAAATCGCCCGCATTACCTCTTCTTTTCCGTTTACGGAATTGATCATCGGTTTTCCATTATAGATCCGCAAAGCCTGTTCCATGGCCTCCACGTTCGTGGTATCAATCTGTAACGGAAGCGGCAGAATACTCTGTAATTCATAAACGGTCCGCTTCATCATGGCCACCTCATCGATTTCCGGAAGTCCGACATTCACATCCAGAATGTGTGCTCCGGAATCTGCCTGCTTCACGCCCTCTTCGAGAATATATTCCATATTCTGATCACGGAGTGCCTGTTTAAACTTCGACTTTCCGGTCGGATTGATCCGCTCGCCGATGATCATGGGTTTCTTACCAAGTTCTACTGCCATGGAATAAGAGGTGACAATCGTTTCCTCCTTTTCTGTAAGTGGCTTTGGTACAATATCCTTACACCGTTCCGTCAAGGCCTTGATGTGCGCCGGTGTCGTACCACAGCAGCCCCCTGCCATCCATGCACCCATGCGGATAATTTCTTCCACATCGGCGGCAAATTCTTCCGGATCGACATCATATACCGTCTTACCGTTTTCCGTCCTCGGAAGTCCGGCATTCGGTGTAATCACCAAAGGCAGGGAAGAAAGCTTCGTCATCTTTTCAAAAATCGGTTTCATCTGCTTTGGGCCGAGTCCACAGTTCATGCCAAGCGCATCTACCCGGAGCCCCTCTAACATCGCAACCACAACCTCCGGGGATGCCCCTGTTAACATCTTATGGCTTTCATCGAAAACCACCGTTGCAACAACCGGAAGATCGGAATTCTCTTTGGCTGCAAGAACGGCTGCCTTTAACTCATAGGTATCGCTCATGGTTTCAATTAAAATCAAATCCGCCCCGGCAGCTGCACCAATCTTAACCACTTCTGCATATACCGATACAGCTTCTTCAAAATCAAGCGTTCCCATCGGCTTTAACAGCTTGCCGGTCGGTCCTAAGTCAAGCGCCACATAAGCATTCCTTCCGCATTCTTCTGCTGCCTTTTTCGCATTTTTCACCGCCGCTTCCACGATCTCCTGCAAATGATCATATTTAAAGCGGTTGGCTCCGAAGGTATTGGCAAGAATGATATCCGCTCCGGCTTCCAGATATTCCTTATGAATTGCAAGCAGCTCCTCCGGCTTGCTTAAATTCCACGTTTCCGGAAGCTCTCCCGGTTTTAATCCCCTTGCCTGAAGGAGGGATCCTAATCCTCCATCAAAAAAGAGCATACGTTTTCCAAGTTCTTCTCTGATATTCATTTTGTCTTCCCATCCGGTAACCATTCCTGTCTGAATCATGATCCATGGCTGCATTTCTCTCCCGGTTACCTGTTTTTACCATCTTTTCCTGCTGTCAAAAATTCTTTTTATCTAAATCTTTTTCAATCTATAACCTTCTATGTATTTCTCCGGTAAGCACATGTGATATTCGCACAGACCTCAC
>OKXB01001019.1_pt1 | contig 30354 bp, 29 predicted proteins | sample 1601731 | NCBI WGS metagenome assembly OKXB01 (sample SAMN04414077, study PRJEB24778) | human gut metagenome | material: faecal | host: Homo sapiens
GTTCTCTTCACAGAATCTTAGAATGTCATAAGCCTCCTTATAATTTATTGTAGAAATAGTAGTTCTTATTGATAATCTTTCTCTTAATTCTTCATGCTCGCATAATTTTTTTATATTCTCAATTACTTTATTAACATCTATATTTTTTCTAATCAAGTTTGATTTTTCATTTTCTAAACTGTCTAAGCTAATTGTTATTTTTATGTTTTTATTATTTAGAAATAATTTTATAAATTGATCTCTTACTATTGAACCATTTGTAGTTATTGAAAATTTCATTTTGCTACTTGTTCTTTTGATTATTTCTTCCAAATTTTTCAAAAATGGTTCCCCTCCACCAATAGAAACTTTATATATTCCTTTTTTTGTTAATTCATTTAGAAAATTAACTATTTCATCAATATTCAATTCTTTATTTGCAATTGCATTATTATAATGCTCTGCATTTGTAAAACAATATTTACACTCTGCATTGCAAAATTTCGTTATATCAAAAAAATTTTATCTATCAAATTCAACATCTCCTAACCTATCTAATATTTGTATTTCTTGTCCTATTGTTTTATATAGCTCCATACATTTTGCATCAAATACATTATTTAATCCATTATTTCCTGTGTAAATTCCTAAAACTATTATTGCAGTATCAGCCTTGTGTTCTCCAATTCCTCTAAATTCCATTAATCTATCTTTTACATCATCTATTTCATTAAAATTTGTAAATAATTTTTTTGGACTACTTTCGTACTTTTCATTAATCATACAAACACTATCCCATATATTCATAGACATATTTCTTGGGAATCTATGTAAACATGGTTTTGTTGCCATATTTTTTTCTATCTTTTCGTAATCAAGAGTTTTGTATTCTTTATCAAAATCTGAAAGTAGATTTAATCTTTTGAATAATTCAAATGTGTTCTCCAACACTGTTTCGGCACTTTGTGATTGGTTTAAAATAGTTGCCCATAGTAAATATAAAGATTGATTATTGTTCATTTTTTTCTCCTTCATTTACTCTCCATTGTCTTTTTATGTTTTTTTCTTCTTTTTTCTTAATTGCATCATACAAGTTTATATTTAACCTGTTACATATAGAAACCAATACTATGAATACATCTGCAATTTCTTCTTCAATATCTGTGTAATTTTCTATTTTTTCATAGTCTATGGAAGCCTCTGGCAGTGTTTTTCTAATAGCTTTTGCTAACTCTCCTGTTTCTTCAAGTAATAATAACATTTTATCTTGTACTCTTTGTTCAGAAAAACCTCTAATTGTAATTATTTCTCTTATATAACTTTTAATTTCGTTTAAGCTATTTTTTTCATTTAGTAATTCATATAATTGATTTTGTTTATTTATCATACTTGTTCTTCTTCCAAAAAAATAGAAGGCATAATTACATAAAATATAATAACTTTACCTTCTATAAAAATTTATAAAGCAGAAAAATGGTGAAACAATGTTTGATATAAATGATTTTAGTATTAATTTAATATCAATTTTCGATCCATTGAATTTTATATCTTTCCACTTCCTTTTTTTGAGCACATTATACAGACTTTTACTTGTTGTGTCAATACTTTGATTCAATTTTTGATTAATTTATTGTATCGTACTTATGAGATGATTATATTATAAATAGAACTTATATTCAACCTTTTTACAATTTATTTATAGTCACTTAATATTATATCAATAGCCAAAATTGTACACTTTCAAGCAAATTCTGCTAACCAATTTCTTAATGAACTTTGTGAAATATTTAGAATACTCAATATTGCATTCGTGAACATATTATTTTTATATATGAGGCAATTTTATTTTATATTACCATTCGCGTTAGATTTTACAAATACTTATGTTTCAGCTATTTATATGTGAATGCAATATTGACTATTTTTATTATACTTTGCTATAATAATGGTAATTTTATGTGAGGAGAAATTTAAAAATGAATAAAGAGGAATTATTAAATTTGCTAAACTCTTTAGAATTACCCAAAACAGAATATTATATTTTATCTAATGGATCTATGTTGCTATATGGATTAAGAGAAATAATTGGAGATCTTGATTTATGTGTTTCAAACGAGCTATTTGAACAATTAAAGAAAAAATATAATTTAAAAGAATGTGACAAAAACGAATGTGGTTTTTATCATATTTCAAATGAAGTTGAAATAGTTCCAAATAGTAAGGAAAACTTTAAAATGGAATACAAAGATGGCTATCCTGTTGAAAGCTTGAAAACAATATTAGCCTTTAAGGAAAAAAGAAATGCACCTAAAGACCAAAAAGATATAAAAAATATAAAAAAATATTTAAAAGAAAAGAGACTATCGTAAATGTTGTGTAAATCGGATTTCCTTCCGATTGATAATTTGAAAGTTAATATTTTTACTTTAATAATTTTTTTCTATTATTCTCAATATTTTCTCTAATAATTCATCTTTATTGTCTATTGGTATAATTTTCAAAATTCCTTTATATTCCTCTTTATGCTCCTTTTTATATTTATTTGCACCAGGTCTTGATATAAATATTAAATCTAATTCTTTTACTTCTGTTCCACCAATAGTTTCTATCTCTTCAACAATTTTAAATATTTCACCATTCTTTATTCTTTCTAAATCATCTTTTCTAATTTCCTGTTCCTTAAAGTACAAAGATATTTCTTCATATAATTTTATAATATCTTCTTTCTCCTTTACTTTCTTATCAAGCTCCAGCAATTTTTTTATTCTACTCATTAATGCTTGTAATTCGTCTAACACTTCGTTCGTTATATTTTTCTCTTGCAAATTAACAAAATATTCTAACTCCTTAACTAATATTCTAAACTCTTTGTTATCTTTAATCGTATTTATTAAATCTTTAGCTTCAATAAGTATTAAACTTTTATAAACTGATTCCATATTTATCTCCTCCATCAACTTACTTATTCTATAATTTTTATTATTCTAATTTTCCTGCACAATTCATCATTTTATTATTTTCAAAATTCATAGTATTTAGAAATTCATTGATTTATAGATTAAATATGGCTCTACAATTTATTTAATTTTTAAAGAAAACTCTATTTCATCTCTAATTGGAATTCCAAAATTTCCGATTTTTTGGAATATTCGGCTTTATTTCTCTGGCTTTTTTTATTGAGTTGATATATATATTTGAAATTACAAAATTTCTTTTTTGATAAAATTTTATTGCATTTATATTATCATTTGTCGTTATCAATTTAATTACACATATATTTTCGTTTTTAGCTTTTTCTTTTAGTTTTTGTATTAGAAATGTTCCTACTCCCTTTCTTTCTTTAAAACTATTTAATGATATTATCTCTATAATATTTCTGCATACAATATAGGTTATTATTCCAACAATTTCTTTTTCATCATAAGCTATCAGCCCATCCACTTCATCAAGCTTAATCACATTTCCTCTTACAACCATAAATAAATCATTCCATTCATTTATCATAATTTGGTTTACTTTTTCTCTATTTTTATTTGTAATGGGCTGTATCTTAAATTTCTCTTTATCTTTCATCATTATAATCCCTTCATAAGAATCTCTCATTTGTAAAATATTCTTATGATTAAGTATACAATAGATATAAGTTTTTTACAAGTCCATGAAATAATGTTTTTAAGATTGAGAGTAACAGGTCAGGCTTCTGTTACTCTCTTTAGCCAACTTTTAATTACGTAAGCTCAATTGCTTTCTCAAGGCTGTAATCTTTCACCAGATATGATAAGTGATATAACAGATAAAATTATACCTGAAATACAAGAATGGCAAAAAAGGAAATTAGAAAGTGTATATCCTATTGTATTTATTGATGCTACTCATTTTCATGTTAGAGATAATGGACAGATAGTAAAAAAAGCAGCCTATGTTGTGTTAGGAATTGATAAAGATGGAATGAAAAAAGTTTTAACAATAACAATTGGAGAAAATGAAAGTGCAAAATATTGGATGACTGTATTAAACGAGCTTAAAAATCGCGGAGTACAAGATATTTTAGTATTATGTGCAGATGGATTGACAGGGCTTAAAGATGCAATATCAGCAATATACCCTAAGACGGAATATCAAAGATGTATAGTGCATCAAATAAGGAACTCTTTAAAGTATGTACCATATACAGATAGAAAAGAACTTGCTAATGATTTAAAAACAGTTTACAAAGCAAGTACAGAGAAATTAGGGTATACTAACTTATTAGAGTTGGAAGAAAAATGGAAACATAAATATCCTGGTGCGATTCAAAGTTGGATAGATAACTGGGATGTACTTTCAGTATTTTTTAAATTTTCAACAGAAATAAGAAAGATAATGTATACAACAAATGCAATAGAAAGCTTAAACAGTACATATAAACGAATAAATCGAAACAGAAATGTATTTCCAACAGACATGTCTATATTAAAAGTGCTATATCTTTCAACGTTAAAAGCAGAGAAGAAATGGTCAAGAATGGTTGATAAATGGGATTTATGCTTATCTCAATTTAGAATTATGTATGAAGGCAGAATATAAAATAAAGCCTAAAAATAATAGGCTTAAGAAGGATTTTTCTTAAGCCCTATTAAACTTACACAACTTTTTCTAAAGTATTGATTTTTTAGAAAAATATTATTAAAATAATGTTAATAATAAAATATTTAATTTTTTTAAGTTATCAATCGGAAGAAAATCCGATTTACACAAGATTTTCTATAGTCTCGCAACTTAGCTTACATCAATTTTATCTCTTTTCCAGCTAGAAAATTTATAGAAAAATATTTCATAAAGAATCAATCTTGATTCCTTATGAAATAAAATGGATATCCTCTTTGATCGACATCATCAAGGTTAAGGTTTAATTTTTTTGCTTCATCATCAAGTAGCTTTCTTTCTTCCTCAATATCCAGCTCTATTTTTTTAACTTCTATTTCAATGAAATATCCTAAATTCTCTACCTTATCCAATGCTATTTCATACTTATCATTTTTGTACATGTATATATTTCTATTTTTATGTATCAAAGCAAACGAAATTATATTCAATTCATTAAATATCTTCTTCATTCTATCTATGTCATCAATATTTACTTCATATTCATCGCAATATAAATGTATCTCTTCTTTTTCAGGATAAAAATGTTTATAATTTAATATTTTCTTTTCTCCACGTTCTCTTATGCTTAGCCACTTGTAGGGATATTTTTCCTTTGTAAAATCCTCAAATTTGCTTGTAAAATATTCATCTTTTTGTTCAACTTCCTTTACAAATGTAGCATTTGAATTAAAGAATTTTTTTAATTCGTTAAATTTCTCTTCGTTTATTTTTATTTTGATTTCTATTTCAACATCGTTACTCATCTTTTTGTCTCCTTTATATTAATTTCCGTTGGAACATGATCAGAACCATATATATCTTTGTATATTTTAACGTTTTTTATGTTCTCTTGCATAGACTTACTAACAAAGAAATAATCTATTCTTCTTGCAAACATATTATATCATAATCTGAATTCAAGATTTTTTTAAAATCTCCTTTTTCATACGCAGATTTATATCCATTTACATTCCATGTTAATATTTTCACAAGCCTCATCCTTTCCTTGTAGTCAAAATATCACCTTGGTAATTCTATCATATTAATAGTTTTTTGGGCAATAAAAAAATTAAAATATCCAATAGTTTCCCTTGCTAAGCATAAAAAATTATGTTAAATTAGTAATAGTAAATTGAATTTATACCATACAAAGCTCACGAATGTTTTGAGCATTTATATTATCAAATACCTATGGAATTATTCTTTAACAAAAATTATAGAGATAAATTAAATTCAGATAGTAAAATTCTCTATGGATTTCTATTAAATAGGTTAACCTTATCAGCTAAAAATAACTGGATTGATGAAAATGGTAATGTTTTTCTTATATTTACTAGAAAAGAAGTACAAGAAAGATTAGATTTATCTGACAAAACTGTTACAAAGGCTTTTAAACAACTAAAAGATTGCAAACTAATACACGAAAAAAGACAAGGAGCTAACAAACCAAATCTAATATATGTTGGAAAAATAGACCATGATGAAGACTTAATAAAACTGATTCGTAAAAATTACGAGTCCAGAATCGTAAAAAGTACGACTCAGGACACGGAAAATTTACGACCAAACTATAACAATAATAATTATAACAATAAAGTATAGAGAAGCAGAGGATTTTATAAGAATAACATCTGATTAAAAATACGATTAATTTTCCTATCAGATTTCTAACAAAACTTGAAAAAGTTGTGTCTGATTTATATAAATTTTTTATTGTTTATGTTACAATAAACACAAACGAAATAAAAAGAAAAAAATGTAAAGGTGGATTTATAATATGGTAAAAAAGAGTGTAAAAATATAAAAAACATAGGAAATTTTGAAAATCGAAGGTGAGGTAATAACATGAGAAATGATATTTTGAATTTAAAAGAACAAATAGAACAATATATACCTTATAATGAGCAAGAGGCTAATGATAAACATGTAATGTTGCAATATATAAATAAATTTGATGATGTTTTAACACGAAAAAATGAATTTGGTCACTTCACTGCTTCTTCTTGGGCTGTAAACAAAAATAGAACAAAAGTGTTAATGATATATCACAATATATACAAGTCATGGGCATGGACTGGTGGACATGCTGATGGAGAATCTGATTTGTTAAAAACAGCTGTACGCGAATTAAAAGAAGAAACTGGTGTTGAGAATGTAAAAATTCTAAAGAATGATATATTTTCTTTAGAAATTATATGTGTTAATGGACATGTAAAAAGAGGCAATTATGTGCCTTCTCATGTGCATTTAAATTTAACATATCTTTTAGAAGTTGATGAAAATGAATTACTAAAAATTAAAGCTGATGAAAATAGTGGAGTTAAATGGATTGATATAAATGATATAGAAACTGTTGTAAATGAAAAATGGGTTTTAGAAAATGTTTACAAAAAAATTATAGACAAACTTTAAAAATAAAATAAAACCTGTCTACTTTAGATTGACATTGTTTGCTTTATTATGCTATTATAAGCTTAAATATTGTTAATGGTGGTGGTTACAATGAATGATGAAAAAAATATAGAAATTGTGAATGGCAATGGTGATTTAAACATCTCCCCTGTTACTGATTATATTGAAATCGAGAAACCAAGGCCTAAAATAACTGAAGAAATAGTTATCCCAGAGGAAAAGAAAAAAATTTAAAAAGCACCGTTGTGGTGCTTTTTTTCTATATTGCTTCTTGGTTTGTTTCTTCTACTTCTCCATCATTGTTTTCTTTATTATGTATTTCTAGATTTGATACTGAAACTTCATATGCTATTCTCTTTTCTACAGTTCCGTCTTCATATTTTTTCTCATATTCTCTTGATTGTACTCTACCAGTTACTCTTAATTCTGTACCAACTTCTAGATTTTCACAAAATCTTGCTGTTCTTCCCCATGCTATACATGGTATATAATCTGATTTGTTATATGCTCTATTTACTGCTAATAATATATCCGAAATTTCTCTGCCAAAAGGCGTTTTTCTATATATTGGTTTTTTGCATAAATATCCATCTAATACAACTTCGTTAGATATAATATCTTTTCCAACTGTTATCTCTTCTTCTTGATTTGGTAAAAATTGAACATCTTTTGCAAAAACTGTAAGTATTAATCTACTCTTTTCATTTTGATAACTATTATATGATCTAAATTGTCCATCAATAGAGATTTTATCATTAATCTTTAGTTCAGCATTTGTCAATAGTCTTTCTGATATTGTTATTGGTATAATGTCTTCGCTACCACTTAAACGTGGTACACTTAAATTAAATATGTAAAATTTTTCTCCATATATTTCATGACTAAATACTTTATCACTTGTTACTTTTCCCACTAATGTTAAGCGGTTATTTTCTTCATAATTTGTACTCAATTTGGTTTCCTCCCCTTATTTGTTATGATATTAAAAAATATCTCTCACATTTATTATTATACTACGTTTTTTTGAATTTGTCTACATAAAATTACATTTTTTTCAATATTTTCCATATAGAATTTTAATACACATTATATACATGTTATCATATATGTCTAACAATTCATTTCTTTCTATATTAATTTCCTGCGGTTCAAATTTATTGTTATACATATCTACAATATTTCGTTGTATGCATACAAGCATTTCTTCTTCTGTAATGCTTGAAGCTGTTACTGTCGCTTTTGAATTAAACCCATATGTTATTACTTTTAAATTCAGGTTTTCCACTAATTTAACATTAATATCTGAATTAAGTATTAAATATTCTGCATTTAATAATATACTTTCTAAATTTTTATTAATTAATTCTTTATTTAGAACTATAATTTTAAATTTGACATTTTTAATGTTATCTATATTTTTTTCATTGATAAATATAACATTACTGTTGTTTATATTATGTTTCAGCATCTCTTTTATATATTTCTCATTTTTCTCTTCACTTATAATTCCAATAAAGAACATTTAAAAATCTCCTTAATGCTTATATATACTCTATTATTTCACATTAATTTACATTTATACATTAACTAGTTTTTGTGCTCCATTATTATCAATAATATAATTTTCTTTATATATTAGGTCAGAAACTTTAACTATTTTTAGTCCTTTATTAGTTATATTTTTAATTAACATCTCTAAACTATCTGCCGTGTGTTTAGTTCCATTGTGCATTAAAATTATACTGCCACTTTTTATTTTATCTTGTAGCCTTTGCCACATATCCTGGCCTTCAATTCCTGTATAATCTAATGTGTCTATATTCCACTGTATTGCCAAATGATTTCCTTCTTTTGCCGCATTTATTACTGTATTATTGTATTCTCCGTAAGGTGCTCTATACAGTACGGTTTCAGTTCCTGTAAGATTTTTTACCTTTTCGCTACACTGTTTTATTTCACTAATATTTTCTTCTAAACTTAACTTATTAACATGTGGATGCTTGTTAGAATGGTTAGCAATTTCATGCCCAGCTGCATGAATCTTCTTTACCGCTTCTGGATACTTATCTACCCACTCCCCAACCACAAAAAATGTAATTTTTACATTGTTTTTTTCTAATGTACCTAAAATACTATCTATATCATCCGCATTCCATGCACAGTTCATTGTTAAAGCAACCTTATTTTCATCTGTAATTACATTATATATAGGCAATAACTTGCTTGTTGTCGACGTTATTATTGACTTTTCGTTTACATTTATACCACTCGCAAATGCAAATAACATGCACACTGTAACTATTGAAATTAAATATGAATATATTTTCTGTTTGTTAAGAACAATAAACATAAAAAATATCCTCCTAACATAAGTTAATACAAATATATTCTTCTCATCAAAGTTTATGCATCTTATTATCTTATAATTTTTAAATAATCTGCTTTCTGTACTTTTTCGCTTATATGTTTATCACCTAAAAGCTTTTCTGCCACATGAATAAAATTACATTCGGTGTCTGTTAAATATATTATATCTTGCCCTTTATTTTCACTATTAATATTATTTTCTTGCAAATATGTAGTTAGATTTTGTGCTATTTTCTCGCCAGTGTTTATTATTTCAACACCTCTCCCCATTTCTCTTTTTATGATTTTTTGAAATAGTGGATAATGTGTACATCCTAAAATTAGTGCATCGACATTTTTAATGTTTTTTAAATACTCTTTTACTGTTAATTCAGCAATTTTATTATCAGTCCATCCTTCTTCTGCCATTGGAGCTAGCAATGGGCAACCCATTGTTTTTATTTTTGCTTTTGGCATTAATAACTCAATTTTATTTTGCCATCCATTGCTTCTTATAGTTCCTTTTGTAGCTATAACACCTATTTGTGGTTCCTTATCTCTATATTTATGTTCCAAATATTCCACTGTAGAATTTATTATTCCTATTATTGGTATTGAATATATCTTTTTTACTTCTTCTAATGCTTGACTAGTAGCAGTTCCACATGCAATTACTATTAATTTTACATTTTGCCCTATTAAAAACTCTATTCCTTGTTTTGTCAATTCTATTATACTCTCTTTAGATTTACTACCATATGGAAACCTTTTTGTATCTCCTAAATAAACTATATTTTCATTTGGCAATTGCTTTTTTACCTCTTTAAATACTGTTAACCCTCCAACTCCTGAATCAAACATTCCAATTGGTCTATTATCCACCTTTGCATTCATCCCTTTCATATTGTCATATTTATATATACTCACTGTAAAAATATATTGTTTCTTTTTATTAAAAAATAATAATCATTTTCTTAAATTTAATTTATCAGTTGTAACCTTTTTAAAAATTTTCAAACACTTCAAACTCAGAATCCCCATCATCTTCTATAGTTATCCATTTTTTATCTATTTCTTCCATTATCTTCATAAGAAATTCATTGGCTCTGTCGCATTCTTCTATGCCGACTCCAAATCCTGCCTGCCCAATATCATTTCCACTTAAAAATCTTTCTCTTATCGTTTTTTTGTACTCTCCTCTTAACTTTTCCGAACCTACTATACTTCCTACTTGCTTTAATTGATTTAATTGTTTTAATACTTCTATCTGCGAATCATCTAAATAAATTATTTTATCTATGCTTCTTAATGAGCCCAAATCTTCTACTAGTGAACCTCTAAAATCAGCATCGCCTCCTATATTTTCTAATAAGCCTAATCTTTTTATTTGTGAATACTTAAAATTTGCACTGCCTCCTATGCTTCTTAATGAACCCAAATCTTCTACTTGTGAACCTCCAAAGCAAGCATATCCTCCTATGCTTTCCAATAAGCCTAAACTTTTTATTTTTGGGCCTGTAATGTAAGCATTGCCTCCTATGCTTCTTAACGAACCTAAATTTTTTATTTGTGAGCCTCTAAAATCTGCATCACCAAATATTATTTTATATGGTACTGTGGTTAATTGAGTTTCCGCAAAATTCACATCTCCGAATGTAATTTCTTCTTCACTACATGAATAATATTCTGCTACTACACCCTTTATTTTTTCTAATCTATCTTTTAAGGCTTTTTTATTTGAGTTTTCTCCTCCCTGATTTCTATAATCCTTTTTTAAATAGTCTTCTATAAATTTTGGAACATCTTCTACTTTAAATTCTCCATTATCTATTTTTCTTGCATATTCTATTAATCTTTTATTCCATTCTTCTTTTTCTAGCCATTCTTTACCATTCTCTATATCTTTATTGTTTTCCAAAAAAGATATTGCTACATCTCTATATTCTTCTTCTAATTCTTGTGCATTTCCATTCTTTATTCCTCTTACTTCATCTATTGTATCCCCTCTCGTTTTTACTGCGATATGTGGTTTTCCTGTATTATCTACAAATACATAAAAATCACCTTCTGCTAACTGAGATGATGCAAGTTGTTTTGTACACCATGGTGTATCTTGTACTAATGCCGCTAATTCACTAGCATTTTTTAAGTATTCTTCCGGATTTGTATTTTTCCCTTCAAATTTTATCCATTTTCCTTTTCCATATGTGTCTACTCCATCAAGCATTATTCCACTTTTTGATGCAATTGTATCTTTATATACTTCTACTGCTGCAAAATATAGGTTCGCAAAATTTTTATATTCTTCTATATTTTTTACATTTTCATATATAAATTTTAGTGTCTGTTCATTTAGTATCATATGACCGCCTATGCTTTTTTTCATATCTCTGTTTTTTATTATTGTTTTTTGTCCATTTGATTTATTGTCTTTATCTAACTTATACACTTTTGTTAATGTTTCTCTAAGCATCATACTTTTAAATGCTGGTTCCATATCTAATCCATTTATTAAATCCACTATATGTTTATATTCTTCATATAGTTGTTTGCTAGTTTCTTCTGCTATTTTTTTATATCCCATTTCTGGATTTTCTTCCAATCTTGTTGTATCTTCTCCTCTTGCTTTTAATGCTTTTATTTCACTTTCATATTCTCTTATTACTTCTGGACTATATGGGTCTATTTGCATTGTTGTTTTGTCTAATTTGCTTAACTCATTTAAATATTTTTCTATGTCTTCTCTTATTTTTTCTACTCTATCTTCCCCTTGTGGTAATATTTTGTCTTTTCCATCATAATAATTCAGTACAAATATTTTTTCCCACTCACTCAACTTCATATTTTTTATATTTCCTGTTAATGATAGATTTAAATATCTTTTTTCTGCCAGTTTTTGTTGTACTTCCCCTAAAAATATATCACCAACTTTTAGTCCTTCTTCGTACACAATACTTGAATTGTCTGTCATTATGTCTATTACAATTTCATTGTCTAGTACTCCTGCATTTATTTCTTCTTTTGAATATATGCCCCAATATCTTAATTCATACTCTTTTCTTATATTTGGTAACTCTTCAGCGTTTTTTTCTAATATGTCTTTTTTTACTTTTTCAAATTCAGGAGTTCCTTCAAAAAAATGCAACAATTCATGTTTGTTGGTCTTTTCATAATCTTGGTTTATGCTTGTATTTATATATATTGTATTTCCCAAAGCATACCCTAATGTACTTTCCCCTGTTATGAACTCTGTTCTTATACCAAATTGATTATTGAAATCTATTATTTTTTGTTTGGTTTCTTCATTCATTTTTTAACAGCTCCTTTATCTCTTCTTCTGTTTTTCCTTCTTTTAAATATTGTCTTATTAATTCTTGACATCTTTCATATTCTTCCTTCTTTTCCTCTGGTATTCTAACCATCTTTCCATCGTATGATTTTACTGTTATCATATGTTTCACCTCTCATTTTTATTTTGTATTTCAATATTATCATTTCTCTAAATTAATTTCAATGCATTTTCAAGTGTAATTAATATTCTATACTTTCAAAAATATTCTTGAACAATATCTACAAGCAATAAAATAAATACTTTATTTAAATTTTATTTTTCAACCTCTTAATTATATATCTTGTCTTTTGTAACATTTTGTCATAAAAAGTAACCTTATAAAAAATGCAGACATATAATATATTATAATTTAAAGAAAGGAAGTATAAATTTATGGAATGCGAGAAAAATATGTGCCCTGTTATAAAGTTAGATGGTGTACTTGCTACTGGTAAGCAATTTGACTTAGATATAACATTACCAGAAGATAATAGATCTGTAATTTATGGTGTTGTAAGTGATAGCTGTCACAATCCAGTTTGTGATGCTGTTGTTAAACTTGTGGAAGTTGTTAATGATTGTGGAAAAGAAGAAAGAAGACCTGTGTCTCATACTTTTACTGATGAACACGGTGAATTTGTTTTTGGCCCTCTTTGTGCAAATAAATTTTATGAAATAGTCATCTGGGTTGACGAGGTAAAACATTGTAAAATATGTACTTCTTGTAAGCATGAAGGTAGATGTTTGCAAGGTATAAAATTAGAATGTCCTCCTTGCGATATGCATCATAAAAAACCTTGTGATAAACATGAAAACAATACTTGTGAAAAACCTTGTGATGATTTTTGTGAAAAACACTGTGATAGACCAGAAGAAAAACCATGTGATAAACCATGGGATAAAAGACCATGTAAATGCTTTGATAAACCTTGCTGTAGATAGTTTTAAACCCTACGTCTTTTTATAGGACGTAGGGAATTTTTTGGAGGCGACACCCGGATTTGAACCGGGGATCAGAGTTTTGCAGACTCGTGCCTTACCACTTGGCTATGTCGCCTTTTATTTTATATAAATTATTGCGATACTTTCGTATCGCACTTTTGGAGCGAAAGACGGGACTCGAACCCGCGACATCAACCTTGGCAAGGTTGCACTCTACCAACTGAGCTACTTTCGCATAGCTATTAATTATAATAGCAAATTTATTGCCAAAAGTCAATATATAACCTTTAAAATTTGATAAAAATAATCTTTTATTTCTTTTTTTCTTATAGCTCTTTCTACTAATATATCTATTGTTTGTATTGTTTCCTCTCTCACTTTTACCTTTAATGTTCCTATTTTTTTGTTTGCTTCTACCGGAGCTTCTAAGTACATTAAACAGTTTGCTTCTATATTAATATTATCTATATCTGCATTTCTTATGGCTCTTTTGGTATATTTAAATTCACCTAATTTAATTGTTGCATTTTCTAATATGCCCTTATTAACTATTATTGCTTTTTCTCTTATATTTTTCCATTCTTCAAATTTCTGATTTATTATATTTTCTATGTTCATTACCTTATAATTTTTATATGCATAATTTATTAAATTTATGCTATCTGTTGTTCTTATTTTTTTAGTGTCTGCTCCTAAAACTATTGTTATAATGTCTAATTCTCCCCTTTTGCATGATGTAACTAAACACCTTCCTGCCCCATTTGTAAATCCAGTTTTTACTCCATAAACACCGTCAAGGCTTCCTAATAATTCATTTGTGTTACTTATTACCTTGTTATATCCGTTTATTGTTACATTATATTCTTTTGTTGCAACAATATTCCTAAATTTTTCTATTTTTAGTGCATAATCAGTAATTTTAGCAAGCTCAAGTGCAGTAGTGTAGTGTTCTTCATTATCTAATCCATGTGGTACTGCAAAATGCGTGTTTTTTAATCCCAATTCTTTTGCTTTGGCATTCATTAAGTCTGCGAACTTCTCTACACCATCACCAATATGTTCTGCTAAAGCTATTGCCGCATCATTTCCGGACTCTAACATTAGTCCCATTAATAAATCATTTACTGTTATTTTGTCATTGGTTTTCAAGCCTAATCTTGACCCGCCGGTTCCTGCTGCTTTTTTACTTACTGTAACAGTATCACTTAAATTACCCTTTTCTAAAACAATTAAACTTGTCATTATCTTTGTAGTACTTGCCATCTTTGCTTTTCTATAACCATTTTTTTCATAAATCACTTCCCCAGATGCCCTATCATATATCAAGGCAATTCTAGAACTGGTTTTTGGCATATCAACTTCAGCACTTGTTACCTGTAATATTTCATTTATATTAATATCTTCTTCATCTTCTGTATTTGCCTTTACCATATTAAAAAATAAACATATTATAAGTAATAAAATTATACCGGCTTTTTTTAGCCTTTTTATCTTCATAAAAAATCACCTTTTAAATTATATTTTATAAGGTGATTTTTTATGAATTTTTATGGGTGAGCTTCCTCATTGTCTCGTGCTAGCATACACTCATCTCTTACTATTGCAATCGCTTCCTCTGCTAGTCTTGCTCTTTCTTCCGGACTAATCTCAGGTAAACTTGCATCAATGCAATTATATACTCTTGCTACAATCTCATCTCTACTCAAGTCTTCTCCACTTTTTAAAACCTCTTCAGCTATTAAATTTGCGTTTAAAGTATCCGAAACTTCTCCTTTTTTGTGTTCGTCACTAACACTAATACAATCATTTATATTTATTCTATTTGTTTCTCCTTCTTCTCCTCTTTTATTATCTAATTCGTAACAGATTGTTACTACTTGTTTTCCACTAGCTTTCTCTACTAAATTTTCCACATTTGCATTTATAGTTATATCCTGGTTTCCATTTGTTGCTAATGTTCTTGATATAGAGCGTTTATATCCTAATTGGTCAAGTGATATATTTTCTACTACTGGTTTATATTCGCCATTTTCATCCATTATAATTCCTATAGCTCTATTTGGTTTTGATGGATCGTAAAATCTTCCTTGTAGGTTGGCCTCTATAATATTTCCGTTGATATCAATAAAATTAGTTGTCATATTTTCATTCTTGTCTGTTTCTCTTACTCCATGAACTGGTTTATACCCATCATTTTCTTTATTTACAAATTGAACACTTCCGTCTGACATTGTTAACATTATTGGATAACCTATAGAATCTTGATTATTCAATATACTAATTGCCGTTCTATCTGTTATTACATTTACTCGAACAATTTGTTCTTCATCTACTCCTAAACTTTTTGAAACTTCTACTTTTAATGTTTCTTCATCCATTTGCTCTTGTTTTGTTTGTTTTGTTTGTTTTTCTTGTATGTTTGTATGTTCTTCTATTATTTTTTCTACTTCTTTATTACTTAATCCTTCAATTTCTTCTCCTGGTATTAACTCATCAAATTCATTGTAGTCTAACAATTCGTCAAGTGTAATTTGTCTCTTATCAATTCCTAATTGTTCATATCTTTCCTTACCTAGACTCTCTTGTAATTTTTGTTTGTATTCCTCAACAAATTGTATATTACCATCTTTATCAATTATCCCAATTCTTTCATTCTGCCTGTTAAAAATTTGCTTTTCTATAATTTCTTGTCCATCTTCTATAGTCGATGTTTCAACAATAATAACATCTTCTGAGTACCCCATTTTTCCATCTTTTGCAGGTATTATTGCGCATTGCCTTGCATAGCTAATTTTCGTTTTTCCCATCATTCTTTCCTCCTCTTTACTACTTTTCAATGTTTTTTTTAGTAATTTCTTTGAAGTGTGGGCGATTAAAATTGTCCCTACATTTTTCATAGATTACTTTACACTATTTTCACTACATAGAAAGTTTTAATTCAAAACTATAAGAATCAATTGCATTTTCCTTTTCCACTCTCATTTGTTCCGTATCCTCTTTATATTCTTTAATAATATAAACTGTATCAAAAATAATACTTTCTGTTTTTTCTGTTTCGTCATACCATTTTGTAAATGTTAGTTCATAGGTACGTTTCTGGTCAGGAAAAACAATAACTCCATTCATTGGCAATTCCTGTACGTTTCTTGTCTCTGACCCCATTTTTATAAAGATTTCTTGTGGTTTTGAAGTGTCTGCAATATTTAATACATAATCAGATTTATTGCTAACTGTCATAGTATAAATTTCTCTATCATCCATAACTAGTACTTTATCAACTGTTAATTTCATATATTCGTCTTCAAATAAAGCATCCACCTTTTTTTCTTTTATAAATCCACCTATAGACAAATATAGTTTATCCTCTATGCTTTCAATTGCAACTTTTTCCTCATAATATACTAATTGCTTTTCATCTGTTAATCCTGTTGCCAAAATATCATTTAATATTCTCAAATTATATATATATACATTATCATTAACTGAATAATTCTGTATATTATATATCTTTTTTTGATCAAACACTACTTTTGTATATTTTTCAAAATCTTCTTGTGTTGGATATAAATTTTTCTTACATCCTTCACTTAACATGTTATATGCTTCTTCATATTCTTGGTTATTGCAATAATTTACATATTCATTAAATATCTTGTTTATAGGCTCTTGTAAATCCTTAGGTACTTCTTTATCTTCGTTCATTATAGAAATATGTGGCTCGTATGTGGTAATTGGAATAGGTTCTGTTTTCATATTTCCCAATAAATAATTTATAATAAGCATAATTATCCATAATATTAATACTATACCTGCATTTTTCCATATCTTTTTAAATATTTCTTTTATTTTTATTCTAAAATTAGTTCTAAATTTATAAAACAAGTATCTCCCTCCTATCTAACCTGGAAAGATAACACGTAATCAAGAAAATTATTTTCTTTAATTATGTATTTTTGCTCTTTTTCTATAATCTCATTTGTTAAAAGATTATAAATGTTTACTGTCAGTATATAATATTCTCCCTGTCTGCTCATATCATTGTATTCCACACTCATAAAATCCGGATACTTTTGCTTCACATATTTTTCAAATTCCTCTAACGTAGGAAAATAGTTATTTCTATATTCCTCATAAAGTAAATTATAAGCTTTTTCGTAATTCTTTTCTTCTATATATGTTATATATTTTGAAAAATAATATTGCATTCTTTGCTTTTCTTTCATTTTTTTTACTTCTTTAAGTTCTGTCTCTGCCATCTCCACATCTGTCTTCTTATCTGTAATTTTCTTTATTTCTTCATTTCTTTTTGCAATAATCTCTTCATACTCTTTTTTTACTTTATTGTTAGCATACACAGGAGCTAAAAGTTTGTTTGAAAGTAAGCTTATGTTGACTCCTATTAATATCAATAATACAATAGTTAGCATTATTGCTATAATATCTAGTTTCTTTTTTCTTTTCAATTATAGTTCCTCCTTTACAGGTATAAACTTTATAATTGGTTCTTCTAAATTATCTTTGTTACTTACATACACATTAAACTTTATTGTTATATCTTCATAGTAAATTTCTAGCAAAAATGTAATATATGTGTTTTTGTCTATAATACTATTTTCTACTAATTTACCACTTGTATATTTTTTTTGTGTTATATCATACTTTTTTAATAAATTTACTAATATCTCTAAATCTGCTTCTTCTGTTATTCCAATATTCAATTGTATTTCAGATAAATTCTTTTTATAATATTCAGCAATATTTTCTTTCTCAATATCTTTAGTATCTTGATACAGTTTATTAAAATAAGTTTCTATTAAATTGGTATATGTTGTCAATACATATGTTGTATCTATTTCTCCTTTGTACTTTTCTTTTAAAAGATTATAATTATCAAAATATATTATTTTAATATCTCTATATGAATCAAAATATCCCATTTGTTCTGCATATTGTTGCAATGTGTATGTAGGCGTTTTTTTCATAAAGAACATTATATATATTCCCATTATTATATTTATTAAGATTAATATACTTACTATAATTTTATATTTTGACAATAGTTTCACTCCTTTGTTTATGCAAATTGATCTATTAATACTGATGTATCTATATATTTTTGCGCATCTAATGTATTATGATATTTGTCTCTTAATATTACATTTATATCTTTTTCTGTAGTTGTTGCTATTTGCTGGCCTACATAAACAACATCTCCAATTTTCATATTTGCATTTGTAGAAATATTAGATATATGTATTAAATTTCCTTCATCTGATTTAATAGTTATAGTATTATCATTCACTGCTACAACTTCTCCATTACAGGTTGAGCAAACATTTTCTCCATAATTAAAACCTGTGCTTCCTATACTCCTTGCAGCTATATTCATGCTCAAGTCATCTAAAGTAGATGTATTAGCTGTTGGAATATAGTCTTCTACATCTTCTATTATTCCTCTATTTATATACTTTGACCAGTCATCAGTTCCATATTCATTTGGCTTAACTTGTGAGTTTTCTCCTTTTTCAATAACATTTCCTTCCCCATCTAGTATTACCCAGCCTCTTACTCTATTTCTCCAATCCTTATACATATTTCCTTTTTCAATCATTTCAGCCAATGCTTCCTTGTCTGTTGCTTGGCTGTATTCGCTCTCTTCTTCTAAATCGAAGTTATAGTAAGCTAATATTTCTTTTAAATCCCTTAAATTATATTCTGCTTGTTCTGTTTCTACTTCTTGCAATAATTGAATTCCACTATTTATAGAACTAAACCAATTTATATTTCTTTTATCTGTATAATATGGTAAATTATTTGGGTCAACATTTTGTTTAGCTTTCTCTATATCTTCGCTATTACTATACATTCCTTTAAATATATGATACTTGTTTTTATTAATAAGATCTATAATTTTGGGACATTTGTCTACATAGTACGGAAGCTTTGTTTGCTTAATTCCTGAACTAAAGCTGTAATACACTTTTAAATGTTTATCTAAATCCTCCATAGCAAAATCAGCTATAGAATCGACTTTTCCTTTTCCTTCCTTCCACCATTCCTCTGAAATTATTCTTTCAACAGGTTCTGTTGTCTCATAGCAGTTAATTTCACTATTATCATCTTTAAATACTAAATCTCTAAACCAGTTATTTTTGACACTTACAATATATGGGTATCCCATAGTTCTTCCCTTTTCAATTGTACTGTCCAACATATAATTTACAAATGCAGAACTAAATGTTGTTGAGCCTTTTCCATTATCCCAATTTATTGTAACTTCTTGGTCTTGTCCGTTACCACTAATGTTATTTAATATTTTAGCTTTTACATCTTTTATAACTGTTTTTCCATTTTCCGTCCAGTCAAATTTTCTTATTCCGCTCTTGCTCATAAAAATTAACAACAACTTTTACTCTGTCATTTGCATCTCCTGCTAATTCCATAACAAATTCTGGAGCAAGCGTACCTATGTGTAGACACACTAAAAATTCATATGCCATTCCATATTTTGCAGTCCATGATTCAAGGTTTACCTTTACATGTGTATCACCTTTAGTTACTGTTAAAGTATGTTCTTTCGAATTAAATGCAATATTGTCAAATATTGTATCCCAAAGTCCATCATTTTCATGTCCTTCTTGCACTACCATTCCACCATATGTTCCATTTATATATGACCTAAGTGATGCTACTAAATACTTTCTTATTGGTTCTGACTTTATTTTATTTATTGGATCTTTTTGTTCGGCTCCACTTTTTTCTCCTTCTGCCTCATCCTCAGTAGTATCCCTCTCTATAAGGTCTTTTTTATTAGATGAACCTTCTTCTATAAGCTCTCCATTTTCGTTATACCACTTATTCCACGGTTCTCCCTCATTTTTGTTTGTAGTATTATACTCTGTTTTTACAAAACCCATTCCTACCAAATCATACCCCATTTGTTCTAAATATGATGCTGCATTTTTCACCTGTTCATCATTTATCTTTGCCTCTGCTTGGTCTCCTGTAAATACTGTTTCTAAAGCGTCCCACACACCTTGTAAAAAACCTTTTATCTTTCCTATTATCATATCACCCATAATACTGAAAAAACTTATAATACCTATTAAAAAGATTATCGCTACTATTACAAGTATAGCAATTAAAACTGGTGGAGATGCTGCTATCCCCGCTTTTGCCGCAACTTTTGTTCCCGCTTTTGCTGCAGCTTTTGCCCCCTCTTTTGCTGCCTGTTTTGCTCCTTCTTTTCCTGCTTGCTTTGCTCCTTCTTTTCCTGCTTGCTTTGCTCCTTCTTTTCCTGCCTGCTTTGCTCCTTCTTTTCCTGCCTGCTTGGTGCCTTCCTTTGCGCCTGCTTGTCCTGCTTTTGGAGTTTGCGGTTTTTCTGCTGGTTTTTTATTATCAGTCGGGCTCTGTGGTTCTTTATTATTTTGATTTTTACTATCTTTTTCTTTTTTATTTTCTTTGCTGTCCGGTTTATCACTGTTTTCTTTATCATCTGAATTTTTATCATCTGAATTTTTATCATTTGGTTTATTTTCGTTTTCATTCGGTTTATTATTGTTTTCATTGTCATTATTTTTATCATCATTATCATTTTCTTTGTCATTATCGTCATCATCATCATCGTCGTCGTCGTCTTTATCTTCATCATTATCATCATCATTGTCTTCTTCATCATTTTCATCTTCCGGAGCTTCTTCTTCTTCAGAGCCTCCATCATTCCCATTTTGATTTTTAGGTTCATCATCATCCTCATATTTTGCATTAAGTGCTGCTAATCTTCCCTTTTCAAATCCAGACATATTTTCTTCTTCATCTGGTTCATTTTGTGGATTTTGTCTGTTTCTATCATTTATTTCATTAAGTTTATTATCAATTGAACTATTGCTCATTTTTTTCACCTACCTTTTAATCAGACACATCTGTATTTGGGTCTTCCCAAGGATCTGGTATAGGTTGTTGTCTATATGGATCTACACTAGATTGTTGCAATTTTCTTATTGTATCAGCTATCTTATCATTTGCATCATCTCCATCAACTCCAGATTTTTGATAGCTATTTTGTAAAGCATATAGAGATTTTGCATACATCATCCTGTCATTCCACTGGTAATCATATTCTGTGCTTCTCTTTGTTCTTTTTTTCCATTCTTCTATACTTTCTCCATCTATTTGTTGCATGTCATCTAATTTTTCTGGATCATTTAATAACTCATTTGTATATGCAGTCATTTGCTCATCTGAAAGTCTTGAACTTTCTTGATAATTACAATATGCATTTTTTACAGCCTCTGTTCCTTCTTTAATATTCTTTCTATCTTCTCTTTTCTTTTGTATTATCGTTCCTATTCCATATCCCATCGTTGCGCCCGCTATAGCTCCCTGTCCTGTCATACCGCCTACCATAGCTCCAATTAAGCTACTTTGTACTTTAGCATTGTCTATATATTTTCCTTCAAGAGTTTTTGCTTTGTTATAAAGTTTAGCAACACCTGTATCTTTTACTGTATCTGAAGCTTGTTTAACCACCTGTCCAATTTTTGATCCCTTTATACTGTTTGAAGCACTCTCAATTGCCTGTTGAATTTTTCCTTTCTTTTTGTTTTCTCTTTTATTGTTTCTTAATGTAACATTTGGAGTGTTCTTGTTTCTTGTTCCATTTGTTCTGCTTGCTCCTGATCCGCTTGAGTTTCCAGAACCTCCAGAACCTCCAGAGCCTCCAGAACCTCCAGAACCTCCAGAGCCTCCTGAACCCCCTGAATTTCCACCTGAGCGATCTTTTGCTTTTGTAACTGGCGCACCAACTTTTTGTGCTTTTCCAACCATACTTTTAATTCCGTTAATTCCTGACATTAATGCCGCACCTGCCATAGCACCTGTTGCAGCTGAACTAGCTTTTTCAAATCCAAATATTTTTCTAACTATACCTTCTGCTTTCATTATGAAAAACATCATCATTACTGACAACAGTATACTTGCCAGCGTCCCTGTACTACATAAATCAATTGCTTGAGAAACAAATACCAAATATATTATACAGTGAAATGGCTGTATTAATATTCCATAAATGAATTCTTTTAACCATGTATCTAATGCTTGTGATTTATTGTCTCCTAACTTGTCTATTGAATAAGTTATAGTTATTAATGGAGCTATTATTATTAAAAATGAAATAGTTAACATACGCTTTATATACATTATTAAAAACATTATTGTGAGTATTACCAAACATATATATACACATAATGCAGCCCATCCTACGGTTGCAAATGGATTCATTGTTTTTATTATTAGCTTGCCTGTAACAGTTACAAAATTAGCAATAGAATAGCTCATTTCTGATACTTCTGCCTTTTCAAATATTTTTACTAATTGACCATTTAAATAAATGGTTCCTCGTATAATAAAATGTAGCATAAACAGTAATATAAGGCTCACAAACCAATTCATTAGCCAGTTTTTATAAACAGCTTTTTTTTCAGCTACTGTTGAAATAGCCATTCTTATGCCTATGTAAACTAAAATACATAATAGTATTATTGCTGCTAGAGTGAACATTGCATAATACCATTTTCTAATATTACTGCGTATTGTTTTAATAGCTTTTCCTCCGGACGGTTCCATTTCAAAAATATTAATATCTGTTAAATTAATTTTATTAAATAATATATGAGCAGGTGTTACAGCTGCGAATTTCCATCCATCTGTAAATCCTTCCGAATATGCTACCAAACTAGTAAGTTGTTGTACTGCATATGGAATTAGAAGCCACTTGACCCTTGTTGTCCATGTTAAAACACCTATAAGTCCATCTACTCCCTTCAAAAGTACATCTGTTGCACCTCGAATAAATTCCATTTCTTCATTAGCTTCTTTACTTTCTTCTTCATCTGTTGCCTTACAACTTATTGTACCAGTTAAAAAATTAAAAAGCATTAAAAATATTAGCATCCATGTTATTAATTTTTTAAATTTCATTTGCATCCACTCCAATTTCTTTATAAATTAATTATCGTGTCTATTAAATCATCCACATTTCCATATAAAGATTTTCCTAGAACTTCTTTTATTTTGTCATTTGCATCTTTTAATATTTCCATTTGTTCAAATACCTCAGCATATCTTTTCATCCCTGCACTATTATGTCTATTCTCTTTTATTCCATTATATATGTAATTTGAAATTGCATCTACACTTTTGTCTCCCGCTTTTTCAAAATCTGCAATTGAAGTTTCATCTACTTCTAATCCCAAATCTTGCATTATATTACGTATTTCATCTGCATTTAGTGAGTTATTCTTCGACTTTTCTTTTACAAGTTTCTTTATTGCTTCTTTTGATGTATTACTTTCAAATGCTTCTTTCATTTTTTGTTTTAATTCTTCTCTTGTTGCATCATCTAGGGCGTCTTGAATTGGATTTGTATCATACTCGTTTTGCCTTTTTTCTTTATCTTCTTGTTTAAGTTCTTGTATTTTTGCGCTTATTATCATTTCTGCTTGTCTAGCTGTGCAAACCGCCTCGTTTCCAGCTTTTACTTTTTTATCTTCTTTTTTCTTGTCTTTTCTATTTATCTCAACTTGTTCTAGCAGTTCATCTGTTAATCCTAATGTAAGTGCAGAACTAGTTATATATGTAAGTTTATATCTTTTTATTTGCTTGTCTTGATATTTTTTTATAAAATCATTTATTTCGTCTTGTGAAGGTTCCCTTCCATTGTTCTTCTTTTTATAGTCTGATATAAATTTATCCATTACCTCTTTAGGTGGTTGTTCTTTGCTCAATGCTTTTTTATACCCCTTTATTGATGCATTAAATCTTTTAAGTCTTCCTCCTCCTACAACACCACTAAATAGCATAGTCATTCCTACTTTGGGACTTACTGCCATAAAAGGTATTGCTAATGTTGCATTAACATATTTTGTTACTATTGTAGCTCCAGATTTAATATCCTTACCAACATATTTCATTTGATGTTTTAAGTTTTTCTTGAATTTTTCAACATTTACGCTGGCTTCTGCTCTTGCAACACCTGCAGTTCTTCCCATTATTTTTTTACTTTGTTGTTTTGCTATCCCATAATTTCTCTTTGAAGATTCAAATCTCTGTTTAGCTTGTGCTGCTGTTTGTCTTGCCATTTCTAATTCTTGTCTTCTTCTTTCTATATAATTATTATCAATAAAATGATTTCCCATTTGGCTTGATTGAAGTACTGCTCCTGTATAGGCGTTTTTAGCTGCTTCTTCAGCTCTCCTTGCCCTTGCATATGTTTCTCTCGCCTGATTATAGTCTTCTCTTGCAGGCGTTTTTATTGCATTACTTTCTTCCCTATCTGCTTTATATGCATTTTTATATTTTGTACCTAATAGTCCTGCAGTTCCTACTAACTCTGCTGCTTTTGTTGCTGCGCTTCCTGCAACTTTTCCAACACCAGATATATATCCTTTTACAACTTTTCCAGCAATTGATGCTCCTGTTATACCAGTTATTGCTCCTTTTAAGGTTTGTGATGCGATATCACCAACATCGCTACTTCCGCCTTCTATTCTAAATATCTTTCTCATTATTTCGTCTGCCTTAAGCATAAAATTAAATGTTACCAATATTAATACTATATTAGGTATTAAATCAAACCCTCCACCATTTCTAATTATATCAAATATAAATCCTATAAATATTGCATAAACTATAGCATGTATCATTTGCAAAAAAACATTATATACATATTCTTTCATCCATGCACCTAAGGATTGGGATTTTCCATCTTTTATTTTGTCTATGGAATATGCTATCGCTATAACAGGTGCAATAAGAGTTAATATTGCTAAATTAAGCAAACGCTTAAAATATATTAACAAAAACTTAACTGAATATATTACTAATGCAACAAATACAATTGTACCTGGTATTGACGCAGAAGCTTTTAACTGCATAATCATTCCAAATAGCTCTGTATCTAAATTTGCAAGGTCTCCAGAAGCCATTGCCATTATGTCTAAAATAGACTGGTTTATGTATATAACAGCTACCATGAAAAAATGTAAAGTAAACAATATTACAACACTAAGAATCCAATTTTGTAGCATACTTTTATACTTAGCTTTACGCTCTGCAATTGTAGAAATTGCCATTCTTATTCCAATATATATAAGTGTTAATAGTAATCCTATTGCACAAACAATAAATAGAGCATAATACCATTGTGATATTGTTTTTCTTAATTTATATATAATGCTACTTGAATCTATTATTTTTCCACCCGCTTTTTTAAAGTTAAAGAAATCTATATCCAAAATTGGTATTCTATTAAATATTATATCACTAATATCTATTAATCCATTTTCTGTTGTTTTTAATCCTCCTTCAATTTTAACCACAACATTATTTATTACCTTAGCAGCTATTCCTACCCAACCTACTACTTGTATTTTTATTGCTAAAAAGCCTATTCCAAGTAAATAATCTAAGATGCTACTTAATACCTCAAAAAGTTTTTTTAAGAAACTTTCATGATAACTTACTTCTAGTTTTTTTGGTAAACCATTATAGTAAAAAAAGTCAGCTTTACCCCAGTCTCCATTTTGTTCCTGAGAAATATCATATTCATACTCTGTCTGTGGCTCACTTGGCTCTGATGGATTTGAAGGGTCTGTTGGAACTGAAGGGGTTGATGGATCTGTTGGATTTGAAGGGTCTGTTGGAACTGAAGGAATTGATGGATCTGTTGGAGTAGTTCCACCTACTTCTCCTGGGAAGGTTATAGAAGCTATTGTAAAGTGTTTATTATAATATACTCTATCATTAACACACCTGTCATATATATCAACCGCTTTTGATTCACTAATACGTATTATTATTGCATTTTTAGTTACTAATCCATATGTACCACTTCTACTACGATCTTTTTCTGTACCTATACCTATGTTAGGGTTACTTGTTGAGCCCACACCACAATCTATTACCTTTACATATTCATTGTTTACAGATCTATTAAACATCATAACATGTCCTTTTTCAACTATGATGTCACCTGCCCTTAATTCACTATTACTTATCCCTTGCAATTTTCCTACATATATGCAACCACAAGAGCAGTTATTTTTATTATGGTTTTTGTCATAATGTATACGCATATAGCTAGTAGAACAAGGATAGTTTACTGCACATAAATCTATATTTGCAGTATATTTATATAGAAAGCTTATAAATGAAGAACAATCAAATGCTAGTTTATGGTTAGAGGTTATATACCAATCACTTTCAACTTTCCATCCACCTCTGTAAAACTTAGTTGCCATTTGTGTACTTCTCTTTAAGAAGTAATTATATGCTGTAAGTCTTTGATAGTTCATGCTATACATAATTAACTGTTTTTGATTAGAAGTATATGACGAGTCCTGATAATATTTATTATCTTTTGCACCTGTAATGTCTCCATATTTCACATTATTAGCTGCATTTGTAAAGCTTATTGCAAAATCTCTTATCCATTTGCCTACTTCTATTTGCTTTTCCTCATCTGTTAATTCATATCCTGGTATACTTGCTTTTGATATTGAAACAGTATTTAATAGAGACATAATTAATAAAATGATTATTTCAATTATAATAATAGTTTTTTTAATAATTTTCATGTAATTATGCCTCCTTTCTGCATCTTTTATTCTTCATAACCTTCTTCTATTTCTGTCTTATCGTAATATCTTTGAGTTTCTATCTCCCATATTCCGCCTTCTTCTTCAAAATGTGTATATTTAGGTAATTTGCTAATATCATTTTTTATGTCTTGTACAGTTAAACCTTTTCTTATTTCTGCTGTATAGTTATTGTCATAAATCATTCCATTTGCATTTGATACATTAAATTGAATTTTAATTCCTTTTAATGTATATCTTAAGTCAATGTAATTAGTGCCCCAGTCATATATATCATAGTCTGGCCATATATCTGTTACCCCGTTTACAAAATCTTTTATATTTTTATCCCTTTCAAATTTTTCTATTAGTGTAAAAAAGTCTTCTAAATTTTGATATTCTTTTTCCACTCTATATACTGAAATATCTTCTTGAGTAAAAAATATGTATATTTCACTACTCTTGTATCCCATAATTCCTATGGTTGAAGAACCATATATTGGTTCTCCCAAGATTTCTTCTATTTTGTTAAGGTCTGTTCCTGGTTTTATATTATTTACAACTGATTTATTGTATTGTTTTGTAAAAACTATATTAAAAACCTTTTTATATACTGTTCTTATTTCTAATCCTTTTTCCGTAAAGATTTCATAAGTTCCTATTTTGTTTTTTTGTACTTCTATATCTAGCTTATTTCTTCTCCATTCGTTTTTTATTAATTTATTTATCTCGTCTGATTGTATATTTAAATCTGTTTTAATTACTCCTTCTATTTGTGCTATAGCTGTTTCTCTTCTTTTAATATTCCAATAATTCGTTACTCCATTTACTGCTATAGTTGTTACGGTTTGCTGTTTAGAATTACAAAACACACTTAAAGTTATTTCGTTTTCCTCATCTATAACTCTGAAATTATTGTATTTTTGTACATATGCCAAAAGTACTATCATATTTGTGTAAAACTGTTCATTATCTTCTTCTTCTGTATATAATGGTTGATTAAGTTTAACATATATGTCTGCAAGATATTTATCATCAGATGATTTAGTTTGTTTTATAAATTTAACGCCTTTAAATACTAATACCTCTTCTACTGTATTAAAGTCTTCCTTAGAGTTATATTCTTTGTTAGCATAATATTCCTCTGTATTCTTTTTACGTTCATTTTCTTTAAAAACATAATATGTAATAGTTAAGATTATAATAAGCAAAATTGCTAAAATTACAATTATTTTTTTTACTTTTCTTTCTTTTTCCATATTATTTCTTATTTTTTACCCTTTCCTTTTTTTAATGTTAAACTGTCTTCAATTGTTGCACTTTGTGACATCTTTAATATTTTTCTTATAATTTTTTCGCCTCTTCCAACACCTATTAATAGTAATATTGTAAATAACGGAATCTCTCTTATGATATTGGTTGCAAATCCCATTAACACAGCATATAAAAACAAATGCATTGGTTGTAACATGACATTCATTATTAGTTCTTTAAGTAGTATTTGAAAAGCTTGTGCTTTTCCATCTCCAACTTTATCAATTGAATATGTAACTGTTACTAGTGGTGAAATTATTACTAAAAAGCTAATCACAAAAAACCTTTTTAAATACATTAATAAGAATTTTATTTGGTAACACATTAATAGTATATAACACAAAAAGTTTTCTAATGGCTTCCATCCTCTTGGTTTTAGCAAAACCTGTCCAAGTGAGTCAAATATTAATAAATCTATGTTTTTTATGTCTTCTCCACTTAGTACATTTTCTATAATACCATTTAAAATTACTGTCAGCATATCTACTAATATTTTTCCAACAAAGAATATTAATCTAATTATAAAATGCATTGCAAATAATAATACTATACTCTGAAACCATGCAATAAGTTGGCTTTTATATTTTGCTTTTTCATCTGCAACAGTAGACATTGCCATTCTTATACCAATATATACTAATACTACCATATTTAAAATTATTGACATTACCCAAATTGCATAATACCATTTTTGTACATTCTGTTTTATTACATTGTTTGCTTTATTGGATGTCTCTGCATTGAATATGTTTGCATTTACTAAATCAATTTTATCTGTTAGCATACCCTGTATGGTAAACCATGGTATTAATAATGTACCTTCTTTTACGGTTGATGGAGCTACAATTGTGACTAAAATTCTTACTGTATATACAAGTGGGAAGAAAATAATTACTATAATACTTGCTATCCATCCGCCAAAGTTCGCCTTTTCATTTACTTCTTTATCAGTTGAACCATCCTCTGTCGGAACGCTTACTGTTCCATCACCCATAATTTTATCAACTGTTTCTTTGCCTGCTTTTTCGTCTTTACTTGATGTCACATCACTATAATTGTCTCCATTTTTTCCCGCCAATATATAATTAGGTAAAAGGGCATTTATTAAAATAGTGAATACTAATATAATAGATATACACTTTTTCATATAAATCCCCCTTTCTGTTTTTTAATTATTTCCTCTTAATTTATTCATATTTGTTTCAACAAATTCAAACTCTTTGGCTGTTGGTTGAATTGCTATTATCGCAGTATCCTCTCCAACTTTTAGTAGTCCTTCTCCTCTATTACATGTTGTTAAAAAGTATGCTTCTCCTTCGCTTAGTTTAAACACTTCTTTTATATATTGAATCTCTGATTTATCTTGTGCTAAAAAAAGTTTTGTATCTGATGATGTAAGTACTGCTTGTACCTCTGGTTTTTCATAAAAGTCTTGAAATTTTTGTGACATAACTGCTAATGAAACATTTCTTTTTCTTGCACGTCTTGCCATTGTATTTAAAAAGTCTACTGCCTCTGGGTATGGCAAAAGCATCCAAGCTTCATCTATTAACACTCTTTTCCTTTTTGCTTTTGATCTGTCTTCACTATTTTTCTTAACATATTTTTCCCAAATCCAAGATAGTAATATTTGTTGTGCAAGTGGTCTTGCAAATCTTTCTTCCAATTGTGATATGTCCAAATTTATAAATGGTACATCATCTAATAAATCAAATGTAGATTGTCCATCAAAATATGCCATCTGTCCATCATATTCTCTTATGTATTGTT